>LWDU01000245.1_pt1 | contig 34818 bp, 51 predicted proteins | sample 727161 | NCBI WGS metagenome assembly LWDU01 (sample SAMN04566230, study PRJNA314399) | hydrothermal vent metagenome | isolation source: deep sea hydrothermal plume seawater | place: Mexico: Gulf of California, Guaymas Basin | collected 2004-07-11 | reverse complement strand
GCAGATTATATAATAAATTATTTAGCAGATTATGGGATAGAAGATGTGTTTCTTGTTTATGGAGCTGCAAATGGGGATTTAGTAGATGCATTTACAAGAAATGATAAAATTAGATATATTGCAGTTATGCATGAACAAGGTGGTGGTTTTGCTGCTGAAGGTCATTCTAAGATATCAGGCAAGATTGGAGTAGCTATGGCTACAAGTGGTCCAGGTGGAATGAATTTTGTTACACCAATTGGAAATTGTTTTTATGATTCAGTGCCCTGTTTATTTATCACAGGTCAAATTAATTCTAAGTTTATGAGACCAGATGAGAGTATTAGACAAATTGGATTTCAAGAAACTGATATTATTAGTGTTGTAAAACCATTGACTAAATATGCTAAAACTATTATGAATCCATTAGATGTTAAGTATGAATTAGAGAAAGCTATTCATATGGCAACAGAGGGAAGACCTGGTCCAGTTTTATTAGATATACCAATAGATGTACAAAAAAGTGATGTAGATGAAAACTCAATGTTAGGATATGATGTTGGATTAAAAACGATGTATGATACAGATGCGATTACTAAACAAGTTGATAAGTACATTGAAGATTTAAAAAGTAGTGAAAGACCTTGTTTGATGATTGGTGGTGGTGTAAGATTAAGTGGAGCAGTAGATGAGTTATTAGAACTTGGTAGGAAATTAAAGATTCCTATGTTCCCAACTTGGAATGCATTAGACATAGTTAGTTCTGATTATGAATACTATGGTGGTAGGATTGGAACTTATGGTGGTGCTGGAAGAAACTTTGGAATACAAAACTCAGATTTACTTTTAGCAATTGGTAGTAGAATATCAGGTAGAATAACTGGTGGTAACATACATTCTTTTGCAAGAGAAGCTAAAAAGTATATGGTAGATGTTGATAAGGCTGGACTTCAAAAGAAATTACAACAAGTACCATTTGATGAATGTATTTATTCTGATGCAAAGTTATTTATTAAAATATTAACGGAAAGATTAAAGAGTGGACATCTACCAAAGTTTGATTCGTGGGTAAATAAAGTTATGGATTGGAAAGTAAAATACGACCCTGTAACTGATGATATGTTTGGAGTAAGAGAATACCCACATCCATATGCTTTTACAAGAATATTATCAGAAGAGATGAAAAGTAATGATATTTTTGTTGCAGATTGTGGTGGTAATATAGTTGTATCTAATCATGCATTTGAAACAAAAATGGGACAACGATATTTTACAAACAATGGAAATTCGCCTATGGGGTTTTCAGTTGCAGGAGCAATGGGTGCTGCAATAACTGCAGACCAATCTCAAAATGTAGTTTGTGTAATTGGTGATGGTGGCTTTAATATGAACATACAAGAGTTACAAACCATTGTTAATTATCAGATACCAGTTAAGATTATTATTATGAATAATAATATATATGGAATCACAAAAGCATTTCAAGAAACCAATTTTGAAGGTAGGTCAGAAGCTTGTGGTCCTATAGGTTATAATCCACCCAACTTTAAGGATGTTGTAGAAGCTTATAAGATTCCAACTATGGTTGTGGATGATGGTACGGATTATGAATTGGTTAGAAAACAGATAAGAGCTTTTCTATCAGTACAAGGTCCTATAGTTATGGATTTTAATTGTCTTGAATATCATACATACGATCCAAAGATTGTAGGATGGGAAACGCCTATAGAAGATATGTATCCGTATTTACCAGATGATGAGTTTAATGAAAATATGTATATTAAACCAATAGGTCAAAAAAGGGTATATCCAAAGTTAACAAAGAATGAATTATGGGATTAGATATATTATTTATACATCCTAATGCTTCTGAAAAGATTTATCAAGGGTTAAGCAAAAAACATTCTGCAATAGAGCCCCCTATTTGGGCTGCTATGTTAGCTAATCATTGTAGAGTTAATAATTTTGGAGCTCAGATATTAGATTGTGAAGCAGAGATGTTATCATGGGAAGATTCTGCTAAAATAATAAATGATATCAATCCAAGAGTAGTTTGTTTTGTTGTATATGGACAACAACCTAGTGCTTCAAGTCAAAATATGAGTGGAGCAATTGGTACTGCTAACTTATTAAAACAATTAAATCCTAATGTAAAAACTTTGTTCGTAGGTGGACATATTTCTGCTTTACCATTAAATGTTCTTAACGAACCTTCAGTAGATATGATTTGCCAAAATGAAGGAGTTTATACAATAAGTAATTTATTGAGAACAGATTTATCAACACAACACCTTAAAACAGTTAAAGGCTTAGGTTATAAACTTGAAGGAAATAGTGTATTAAATCCACCAGAAATGATTGTACCTAAGAGTAGATTAGAACAAGATTTACCTGGAATGGCTTGGGACTTACTTCCTGATATTAAAAAATATAGAACTGCAGGATGGCATTCATGGTCTAACAATACAGAGTCAGCACCATTTGCATCATTATATACGAGTTTAGGGTGTCCATATAAATGTTCATTTTGTATGATTAATATTATTAACCGAACAGACCCATCTAATGGGATAGCAAGTGCAGATAGTAATGTGTTTAGATATTGGAATCCTAATTTTATTATAAAACAATTTGACCAAATAGCAGAAATGGGTATAAAAAATGTAAAGATAGCAGATGAACTTTTTGTATTAAATCCAAATCATTTTGAAAAAATTTGTGAATTAATAGTTGAACGGGGATATGATTTTAATATATGGGCATATTCTAGGATAGACACATGTAAACCTAAATGGTTAGATATATTAAAAAAAGCTGGAGTAAATTGGTTAGGTCTTGGTATAGAAAATCCAAATCAAGTATTAAGAAAAGAGATACATAAAGATGGATTTAAAGAAGTTAAAATAGGTGATTTAATAGAAGATATGAGAAATGCTGGAATAAATATAGGCGGGAATTATATATTTGGTTTACCTATGGATACAAAAGAATCTATGAGAGATACATTAGAGTTTGCTATGGAAAATAAAACAGAAATGGTTAACTTTTATTGTGCAATGGCATACCCAGGAAGCCCATTACATTTACAGGCGATAGATAAGGGCTGGGAATTACCAGATAAGTATGAAGGGTATAGTCAACATTCTTATGAAACATTAAACTTGTCAAATGATAATCTTACAGCTAGGGAAATTCTTAAATTTAGAGATAAAGCTTTTATTGAATACAATTCAAATTCAGAATATTTAAATTTACTTGAAACTAAATTTGGAACTAGAGCAAAAGATAATATGATAGATACTTTGAAAGTAAAATTAAAAAGAAAGCTGTTAGGCGATTGATGAAAGATTTAACTTTACCATTAATGTCAGATAATATTAGTAGAGATGATATAGATTGTCTTGTGGAATTTTTGCAACAAGAACCAATACCAAGATTAACAAATGGTTCAAAAGTAGTAGAATTTGAAGAGAAGTGGTCTAAATGGTTAGGTGTAAAACATAGTGTTTTTGTTAATTCAGGTACAGCTGCTAATGAGTTAACTATGTTAGCATTAAAGTATATGTATCCAGATGGTGGACAAATAATAGTACCACCTCTTACTTGGATATCAGATATTAACTCTGTTTGGTTTGCTGATTTTGATACAGTATTTGTAGATATAAATTTAAAAAACTTGTCTTTTGATTTAGATAAATTAGAAAGAGCTATAACTGATAAAACTAAGGCAATTTTTCTTACACATATATTAGGATTAAATGCATTATCTGATAGGTTATTGAAAATATGTGAAGATAACAATATATTATTAATTGAAGATGTATGTGAATCACATGGAGTTACTCATAATAATGTTAAAGCTGGTTCAATAGGATTTGCAAGTAATTTTAGTTTTTATTTCGCTCACCATATGAGTACAATAGAGGGTGGTATGATTTCAACAAACGATGATTATTTTTACCAGCTGTGTAGGTCATTAAGGTCTCATGGAATGGTTAGGGAGTTTACTGATAATAAAATAATAGAAAAGTATCATAATGATAATCCCGATTTAAATAAGGATTTTATTTTTATAGGTCCAGCTCATAACTTCAGAAGTACTGAAATTAATGCTGTTTTGGGTTTATGTCAATTGGGTAAGTTAGATTCAAATAATAAAATTCGTGTTAATAATTTTAAATATTTTGTAGAAAATTTAAATTCTGAAAAATTTTATACAGATTTTGAAATGGATGGACAAAGTAATTATGCTTTTATTGTTATTATGAAAGAAGCTGATTTTAAGTTAAGAGATAAAATTGAAAATATAATGAATGAGAATGGTATTGAATTTCGTAGAGGATTATCTGGAGGTGGAAATCAATTAAGACAACCTTTTTTCAAAAATAAACTCAAAGAACATGAGTTATATGAGAATTTTGCTAATGTTGAGCATGTTCATAATTTTAGTTGGTATATTGGTAATTATCCAACATTAGAAATAGAAAAAATAGATAATTTTATCAGAATAATAAATTAGGTTTACAGAAAAAAGTTGATATTTATTAATAAAGACGGAACATTATGAAAATTTTAGTTGTATATCCAAGGTGGACTGGTAGTTACGGTTTAATTTCAGGGTATTTTGCTCGTAAGTCAGGTGGAGTTATTCCACCACTTAATCTTGCTTTAATTGCTGCAATTGCTAGACAGGGTGGACATGATGTATCTATAATTGATGCTGAAATTTTAAGAATTGATGAAGATGATTTAGTAAATATGGTTGTGGAAAAACAGCCTGATATAGTTGCTATGACTGGTACAAGCCCATTTTTTCATACAGTAAAATCTTTTGCTGAATCTTTGAAAAAAGTAGATTCATCCATAAAAACTTTAATAGGCGGTCAGCACATTACAATAGATGGTGATAAAGCATTTTTTGATTGTTTTGATTATGGATATAATGGGGAATGTGAAGATCAACTATTAAGTTTTTTTGATGCGGCAGAGAAGGGTAAAGGAATTGAAAAAGTTAAAGGTGTTTTCTATAGACATAATAATAAAATTCATTATACAGGACCTAATGTTTATCAAAGACGATTAGATGAACTACCATTTCCAGCACGAGATTTACTACCTTATGACAAATATAAAATAGGTACTTTACACGGTCGTAAAAACTTTACTTCTATTCAATCTATGAGAGGGTGTCCTTGGCATTGTATCTTTTGTGCTTCTGATAAATTAAATACTACTGCAGTATCTAAACGTTCACCTGAATCTATTATAGAAGAGATGAAACAGGTTATTGATAATTTTGGAGTTAGACACTTTTTTGTAGTTGATGATGTATTAACTTTATATTTTGACCAACATCAAAAGATAATCTGCGAATATATTATTCAAGAAAAAATGAATGTTACTTTTGAAGGGAGTACAAGGTCAAATTTAATAGATGAGAAAAATGTTGCTTTAATGGCTGAAGCTGGTCTTATAAGATTATCTTTTGGATTAGAAACTGTTGACAGCGAAATGAGAAAAACGATGAGGAAGCAAGTTCCTCTTAAATGGTATTCACAAGCTAATAAAATATTAAATACATATAATGTTGAAGCTTCAAATTCAGTTATGATAGGATTACCTGGAGAAACAAGAACAACGATAAAAAAGACTTTAGATTTTTTAGAAAACGATCCATATGTGAAACAGGCCAATTTTGCTATAGCAGTTCCTTACCCTGGAACAGAGTTTCATACTATAGCTGCAGAGGGTAAACAAGGTATGCAATTATTAACAGATGACTTTTCTGAGTATAGACGATATGGAACTTCAGTTACGAATGTCGGTGATTTAAGTTCAACTGATTTAGTTGAATTACAAAATGAAGGGTTTGTTAGTGTATATTCTAAATCACATAGGTGGGCCCACGTTATTAAAAAGAATGGATGGTTTGGTGGATTTTTAATGTTGATGCGTGTGTTACGAATTATACTACAAAAAAACTTAAAGATGATTAAAAAAGTTAAATTTACTTCAACTCAGACTCGACCTAAAGAGTTTGTGTAAAAAATAATTAAAAGGGTTTTATATGGTAAAGGTTTTAATAACAGGTGCAGCTGGATACTTAGGTTCTACTTTAACAGAGGTTTTATTAGATAAGGGTTATAGTGTTGATGCCTTAGATAACTTAATGTATGAACAAACATCATTGTTACATTTATGTTCTAATAAAAACTTTAGATTCATCAATACAGATGTTACTAATTTTAAGTTTTTAAAATCAATTGTATCTGCATATGATGTAGTAATTCCATTGGCAGCAATTGTTGGAGGGCCAGCTTGTGATAAGAATAAAGAATTAGCAACTAAGGTTAACTTTGAACAAATAAAATGTATTGTAGATAATATAACTTCTGAACAAAAACTAATAATGCCAAATACAAACAGCCAGTATGGTAGTTCTACAGAAGTAATAACAGAAGATAGTCCATTTAATCCGTTATCACATTATGCAGTAACTAAATGTGATGCAGAAGATTATATACTTAATAATAAAAGTGGCGTGTGTTTAAGATTAGCGACTGTATTTGGTGCATCTGCTAGAATGAGAACAGATTTATTGGTAAATGATTTTGTACATAAAGCTATAGTAGATGGCTATTTAGTATTATTTGAATCACACTTTAAAAGAAATTATATACATGTTAGAGATATCGCTCTTACCTTTTTATTTTGTATTGAAAACTATGATAGGATGAAAGGTGATGTTTTTAATGTAGGGCTATCTGATGCGAATCTTAGTAAGATGGAATTAGCACAAACTATAAAGAAATATTTTCATAATTTAGTTATTAAAGAAGATGATTATAAAACTGATTTTGATAATAGAGATTATATAGTATCGAATGAAAAACTTGAGAGTTTAGGATGGAAACCTAAGTATACGATAGTAGATGGTATTATGGAATTAAAATACGCATATGAAATGATTATTAAACATAACAATAGAAACTTTACGAACTTATAATGAAACAAAGAAAATACTTACCAACGTTAGGTGAACTAATAGATAGACTTAGTATACATCAGTTAAAGGAAGTTTTCATACCAGAAAACAAAGAGAATTATGCTGCAGAGATAAATGATATTATTTATGATATTAATGTTATTTTAAAAGAACTTAAAGGTGAAGCAACAGGAGAAGTTATTAGAGCAATTATAGTGATAGCACAGATGAATGCACATATTTGGTATAATGAAACTAAATATAGAGCAGGAGAAAGCGATAGTAATCTTGAATTGACTCACGGACTAAATGGTATTAGAAATACAGCAAAGAATAAAATACAAGATTTACTTGAAGGTGGGAAAAGAAAAGATTACAAAATAGATTGTATAGCTGCTGAGTTTGATGATTGGAAGGTAAGTTGGTAATGTTTAGGGAAACAAAAACACGGTCTGTAAGAAAATCTATTGGTTGGAGAGTAGTAGCTTTCAGTAATTCTTGGATGGTATTATCATTAGGATTTACTGATATACCACTATATAATGCAGTAATTATGAATGTAACAGGTATAGTTTATTTTTATTTGTATGAAAGATTGTGGGATAAATCTCAGAGTGGAAGATATACAGAATGAATATATTAGTTATAGGAGATAGTTGTAAGGATGTTTTTATATATGGTGACGCAGTAAGACTAAGTCCTGAAGCACCTGTACCAGTACTTAATCCACTTAACGAGATAAGCAATGATGGTATGGCAAAAAACGTTGTTAATAATGTTGAGGCTCTACAATCAAATAGATTATAAATCAAATCAACTAGTTCTACGAGTAGATGAACACGACTATTATGATAGAATATTAAAAAAAAATGTAACTTGTATAAAAAATAATATTCATTTCGTGATGGGTAATACAATAAAAATAGATGCTATTATAGTTTCAGATTACTGTAAAGGATTTTTAGAAGAAGATGATATTCAATTTATTTGTGAAAATAATAATAACGTATTTGTAGATACTAAAAAAGAACTTGGTGAATGGATAAATTCCGCAACTTACATAAAAATAAATTCTTTAGAGTATGAAAAAAATACAAAGTTTTTTATAAATAATAATGCTATTCTTGACAAAACTATTATTACCAAAGGTAATGAGGGTTGTTTATTTCAAGGTAAAATCTATCCAACTGAAGATGTACAAGTTAAAGATATATCTGGTGCAGGTGATACTTTTATTGCAGGACTTGTTGTAGAATATATAAGAACTACTGATATAGTAAAGGCGATACATTTTGCACAAGAGTGTACAACAATAGCAGTTCAGAAACACGGAGTTTCCGTTGTAACAAAAGAAGAGATAGAAAGTTATGAATAAAAATATAGTAGTTATACCAATGATAATTCCAAAAAACAAAAAATTAGATAAGTTTGGTGGTTGGGAATGGATGGAGTATTCTAAAAAAGCTTGGCAATTTTGGTGTGATGAGAATGGTTATGAGTTAGTGATATATGATGAACCATCAATCGAAGATACAATGAAATATAGAGTAACTGTACAAAGATGGTTTGATATTTTTGATTTTCTTGATAGAAAAGGTATAGACTATAATCAGATAGCAATGATAGATGCTTGTTCTTTTCCAAAGTGGAATTGCCCTGATTTTTTTAAATTAACAAATAATAAATTAACTGTTGGTCATGAAAATGATAATCTTAAATGGATTTATGAAAGTGTAGTTGGATATAAAGATATTTTTGATGGTTATGAATTGGATATTAGTAAATACTTTTGTACACAATTTGTTATTTTTAATAAATCGCATAGAGAGTTATTTAAAAAGTTTGAAACATTTTATAAAGAAAATACTGATGAATTTGTTGAAATACAAACTAAAAAAGTTATAAGAGGTACTTGTCAAACCCCACTTAATTATTTAGTACAAATGAATAATATAGATTTGACTTATTTACCAAAACCATATAGATTATCTCATTTGTATCGTAAGGAAATGTTAGGTCATAATTGGCAATTGGATGAAGATAAAACACCATTTTTTATTAAATACGGTTATGTTTGGTTTTTTAGTGGATTTGATAAGACACAAAGAGATAAGTTGATGAAAGATGTGTGGGAATTTGTAGGAAAACATTATGATAAAAATTATTTTATAAATAAAATTAATAGTAAAAGTCTTAGTAGTAAGGGTACAGATAAGAATACTACTACATCTAAATTTAAAAAAGATATTTATAGTGTTTTTAATGAACCTCGTTATAAAGATATGACTCTTTTAGAGTTAGGTAGTCATCATGGAAATTCTACGAGAGTTTATGCAGAATGTTTTGGTAAAGTTATTGGAGTTGATGGAACTGCGGATAATATATCAAAAGCTAAAGTAAGTTGTCAAGATGTAAATAATGTAGAATTTATAGTTGCTGATGTTTACAGTAATGATTTTGAATTACCAGAGGCAGATGTTGTACATATAGATGCTGGACATACTTATGAATCTGTATGTTATGATATAGATAGAGTTATAAAAAAATTACCCAACGCTACTTTAATCATAGATGATTATGGGAATCCTCGACAAGAGGTTAAGAGAGCAATAGATGATAAGGTAAAGGAACACAATTTAAAGATAGATAAATTCATCGGAGAAGATGATGGATATATATGTGTTCATGGATTAGTTTTTAATGACAGAGAAGCTGTTATTATAAATTTAAAATAGGAGAATATTATGAAAATATTAGTTACTGGCGGAGCTGGTTTTATAGGTAGTCATATCGTAGATCGTATGCTTTCTGAAGGACATGAAGTTACAGTTTTGGATTTATGGGAAAGTGAAGAGATGAAATCTCATTCAGATAACCCAGATTTTCAATTTGTACTTGGTAATGTCCTTGATGATGATTTAATAGATGGTTTAGTTAGTGGTAAAGATAGAGTTATTCATATGGCTGCTGTCTTAGGTACTAGTGAAACTATTACCACATATGATGTAGAACAAGTCGCCGAAGTAAATATAGTTGGAACTGTTAAAATATTGAAGTTATGTAGAAAACATAAAGTTGGTAGAATTATAATGCCTACTACCCCTGACGTAACTTGGTTGAATCCATATAAGATTACAAAAGCTGCAATTGAAAAGTTCGCAGAACTGTTTTCAGAAAATTATGGTGTAGAAGCGGTATGTTTAAAACTTGGTAATATCTATGGAGCTAGAGAAAGATGGTTAGATGGGCCTAAAGAAGCACCTTATAATTATCAGAAAGTTATACCAACTATATTGATGGAAACTATGAAAGGGAATCAATTTAACATTTATGGTACTGGAGAACAACGTTCAGAGTATATTTATGTTGATGATGTAGTGGAATCATTTTATAGGGCTTTGACAAGTGATAAGGATTTAGGTGGATTAGTGATTCATGTAGGAGCTGATAGAAATAATTCTGTTAATGAAATTATTGAAGCAGTTGAAGGATCTTGGGGAAGAAAAGTTGATCGGAATTATGTTGATATGAGGCCAGGTGAACACCATGTAGAAATTACACTTAATCCAAAACTATTAAAAGAGTATTTGGATTATGAATTACAATGGGATTTACATAAAGGACTTAAAGAAACTATTAAATATTATGAAAGAATGTATTCGGAGTTATATTAATGAAGAATGTAGTTTTTATGATGAATGTGGATTTAGGAAAGGAAGGCAGATTTGCCAGTTCGCGAATTAATCCATATAAATACTCTATTGATAGTTGGAAGAAATGGTGTGATAAAAATGATTGTGAATTGTTTGTATTAACAGAAGAAGTAATAGATCATGATGTAATGGGAATATGTTGGCAACGATGGTATATTTTTGATTTATTAGAATCTAATGATATAGAATATAATCAAATATTATCAGTAGATGCAGATACGATAATTCATCCAGATTGTCCAAATTTCTTTGATAAGACTGAGAATAAATTTACAGTTGCTTATTTTGATGGTAGTTGGGATTGGGTTTTGAGAAGTTTAGAATCTTATTCAAAGCACGTATTCGATGGTCATATGTTAAAGGAGTGGAGTAAATATTTCGATAGTGGTTTTTGGATAGTTAATAAAACTCATAAACCTTTTGCTAAAAAATTAACAGATTTTTACCACACAAATTCAGAACTATTAAGAAAGATGGAAACTACATTTTTAACTGGAACAGAACAAACTCCGTTAAATTTTATGTTAGATGTTGAAAATATAGATGTAAAGCACTTGCCTTATGAATTTAATATGTGTGATATGAATAGAAAAGAAATATTAACTGAGGATTTATTGTTTACTAAATTGGGTTGGATATTTCAGTTTAATTGTATACCTAATAATAAAGATAATGAACTTACAGATTATTGGATGAAAAAAACATATAATCATTTTTATGGAGAATATAAAGAATGAAAATAGAACCTAAAAAAATACTAACTTTAGCAGCACATACAGATGATGTCGAAATAGGATGTGGTGCTAGTTTATATAAGTTTAAAGGTGCTAATATAAAAGTAATTGCTTTTTCTTTGGCCCCAGGTGAAGATGTTAAACATGAATTTTCAAATTCAATGGAACTGTTAAAAAATGATTGGGGCAGAAAAGGTTCGGTAGAATATGATTTACATGAAATGCAAATTAGAGAACTTGGATATAATAGACAAAAAATATTAGATATTTTATGTGAAGAAGCTTGGGGAAATGATTACGATTTAGTATTTTGTCCTTCATCATTTGATACTCATCAAGACCACGCTGTAATCCGTGATGAATGTTTCAGAGCATTTAAGAAAACAACTATACTTGGTTATGAGATGCCATGGAATAATAAAACATTTGATACTGATTTGTTTGTAGAAGTTAGCGAAGAGAATTTGGATAAAAAAGTAAAACATTTTAGTTGTTATAAAAGTCAAGTAAATAGACAATTTTTTACTAAAGAATATATTTTTAGTATGGCTAAATATAGAGGATATCAAGTAGGAAAAGAATATGCTGAAGCTTTTGAAATTGTAAGGATGGTATTTTGACAAAACTAAAAAATAAATATGTAATAGGAACACACATAATGTTCTTTGAAATTGAGATGTATAAAGATTTCATTGATGGTCTTGTGAATTTATTAGAAACTGTAGAGAATAAAGATAATGTAACTATAGATTTATGTTTTAATATGTCTGAAGAGATAGAGAAAATAGATTATGATAAAATATCAAAAGATGAATTGTTAGGTAAGTTTTATGCTGGTGTTGATATAATAAAACAATTAGGTTATGTTGTAAAGACAAGAATTGTAAAACAAGATGAATTTTATTTCCACGCCGATTATAGAAGAGATTTAAACTACAATTATTGTAAGAAAGTAGATTATGTTATGTGGGGTGAAACTGATAGTTTCTTTCCAAAAGAAGCATTTGATGTAATAGAAACTCTATCTGAATATACAAAAGAACAAAATTTACATAGATATCTATTAAGTTTTTCTGATAGAAAGATGTGGGATGCGTCTTGGGATCCATTGGTACATAAAGATTATGTACAATTAGAATTTATTGATGATGAGGAAGGTCATTTAAATCCAAATCAAGCTAAATCACCGTTACCTATAGAAACTATGAATGAGATAAATGCTAGAGCTAAGGAATTTGATTTTACTTATATTACTAAACCTAAAATTAGTGGTTCTTGTTTAGTAATATCTTCAGATTTAATTAAGTTTGGTGTGAATGTACCATTGTGTTTGATTTATAATGATGATGAAGGATTATCAATTATGGCAGAAAAGTTATGTGGAGAGGATTTTATACAATTTGTTTGTAAAAATGTGTTGCATGTACACGCGAGAAGGCATCCACAAAAAAGGTGTTATGTTTTAAATGAAGATAATCCATACGCTTTTATTAATAAAAAAATGGATAATTTCCAAAAGTTTTTACAAATATCAAAAAAGAATATTCAAAATTTAACTAATGGTACAGATAAGTTTTATGAATATGATGATTTTAAAAAGGAGTTACAATGAACATAGGATTTACGCCTGAGAAAAGAGCATTGATAACAGGCATTAATGGTATGGATGGCAGCCATTTAGCAGATTTTTTACTTGAAAAAGAATATGTAGTTTATGGTATGGAAAGACGTTCATCTTATAAGAATAGAGCTAATACTGGACATTTAGAAACTAATAAGAATTTTCATTTTATAACTGGTGATTTAACTGACCAAAATTCTTTATTTAGAGCATTAAAAGAATCTGATCCAGATGAATTATATAATTTAGGGTCTCAGTCGTTTGTTGGTGAGAGTTGGAATACTCCTGAACAAACAGGCGATGTTACAGGACTTGGTGCTTTGAGAGTGTTAGAGGCTCTCAGAGAATATGGTCAACCGATTAAGTATTATCAAGCTTCTACTTCAGAGATGTTTGGTAAGATGAAAAAGCTTGCTAATGAAGATACACCATTTTATCCACGATCCCCATACGGGGTTGCTAAGTTATATGCTCATTGGATTACAATAAACTATAGAGAATCTTATGATATGTTTAACTGTAGTGGTATATTATTCAATCACGAATCAGAGCGTAGAGGAATTGAATTTGTTACAAGGAAAATTACAGATGGTGTCGCTAAAATACATTTAGGATTACAAGATAAAATAATATTAGGAAATTTAGATACAAAAAGAGATTGGGGATATTCTCCCGATTATGTAGAATCAATGTGGATGATGTTACAACAAGACAAACCACAAGATTATGTTATAGCAACAGGGAAGGTACATTCTTTGGAAGAATTTTTAGATATGGCTTTTCAACATATTGGTATAATTGATTGGAAAAAGTATGTAGGTCAAGATGAAAGATATATGAGGCCTGCAGATGTATTTTATTTAGCTGGAGATTCTTCTAAAGCTAAAGCGGTTCTTGGTTGGAAACCAAAAACATCATTTGAGGATATGGTTAGTAAAATGGTTGCCAATGATATAAGGAGATTAGGTTAATGAAAAAACGAGTATTAATAACAGGTGGTTCAGGAACTATTGGTAGGGCTTTTATACGAAATTATTATGATGATCCTATTTCATTTTATAGTTTAAGTAGAAATGAAAATTTACAAGTTGAATTGGCCAGAGATTATCCTAAAATACCATTTCAGTTTTTAGGTAATATTGAAGATAAGTTAACTGTTTATAGAGCTTTTGAGGAAATAAAACCTGATATTGTAATACACGCTGCTGCTGTTAAACATATCAATTTAGCTGAAGAACAGCCAATCCATACTTGTAATGTTAATATAATTGGTAGTATTAATGTAATAGAGGCTGCAATTAGAACTGATGTACCTACAGTTGTAGCCATAAGTACTGATAAAGCGTGTTCATCTGCGAGTGTTTATGGTGATACAAAATCATTAATGGAGAGGTGTTTTTTAGAAGCAAATACTAATAGAAATAGATTTTCAGTTTGTAGATTTGCCAATGTTGCACATAGTAATGGTTCAGTACTACCATTTTGGTTAAAGATGAAATCACAAGGTAAACAAATTTCACTTACAGATCCAAAAATGAATAGGTTGATGTTTACACAAACTGATGCAGCTAGATTAATACATAGAACAATAAAATATACTGAAAAGAATGGTGGTGGTTTTATATCTTCCTATAAGATGAAATGTGTGAATATGTTAGATTTAGCTAAAGTTATTTCTGAAGATGTAGTAATTGTTGGTAAAAGACCAGGTGAAAAAACCGATGAAGATTTAATTGCTGAACATGAGTTACCTTATACTTATGTTAGAGGAAATGATATTCATATTAGAATGGAAAAAAATGATGGTGAGAATAAATTAGATGTACCTTATAACTCAAAAAGTGCTGAAAAAATGACACCTCAAGAAATAAAAGAATTAGTAGAATGGACTTAAAAGATTATAAAATAGCTTGGTTTACAGAAGGTGCTTGGCAAGGTAAAGTTACATTAGATAATCCAAATATGAGAAATGATGTTTCCACTAAATATATTTTAGGTGCGGAACATTATCCTATATTTCAGATTCCTGATGTGGTTAAACATTTTGGAAAGAATCATTTTGATTTTGCTATAGTTACACTACCAAAAACAAATATAGATCAACTGGCTCACATAGATTTAGTAAGTGAACTTAGAAAGATCAGTAAAAAGGTTATATCAATGCAAGAAGGTCCACATTGGTATTTTCAAGATTATAGAATGGAACAACAAATTTGGTGGTTTAATTTGCTTACTGAATTTGATATGTTATTTGCTCACAATGAAAAAGATGTGAAGTATTATAAAGGACTTACAAATAAACCAGTACATAAGATGCCAACTTTAATGTTGACTGAAAGATTAGGAATTGTTCCAAAAACTGAACACCTTCGGCCGAGTAAGGCGGCTATGATTGGTGGTAATATGGTTAGATGGTATGGTGGATTTGATTCTTATATAGTAGCACAAGAATTTGATATGCCAATATGTGCACCATCAATGGGTAGAAAAATAGATAGAGAAGATGAAATGGATATACAACATCTTCCTTATTTGTCTTGGGTCGAATGGATAAATACTTTAAGTCAATATTATGTTGGTGTTCATATGATGCCAACACACGCGGCAGGTACATTTACATTGAATTGTGCATTTCATGGAATACCTTGTATTGGATATAAAGGATTGGATACACAAGAAGAATTACATCCATATTTATCAGTAAATGATGGGGATATTGAAAAGGCTAAACATTTAGCTAGAGAGTTAAAGAATGATGAAGGTTTTTATGATACTTGTAGTAAAATATGCAGAAAGAACTATGAAAAGTCATTATATAATGAGAAGAATTTTGTACCTTATATAACAGATATATTAGGGAAGTTATTATGATAAATTGGTTATATACAAAAGAACCATTAGATGCTAATGTTAATGTGAGAAATGTGATTTCAACAATACTGCCATTTGAATACGAAATGGATAAATATATAGATGCGGTTTGTATTATAGTTCATAGGTTATCAAATATGCCTTGGTATACTCAAGAATTATTAATGAAAGAAACTGAGTTGAATAAACCAGAACTTATACAGATAAATAAAATTATACGAGATTCAGAATACTTACAAGATTTAATTACACAAAAAGGATTAGGTAGGAAGTATTGGAATACAATGTCGCCATTTTCAAACTTTACTAAAAATGTTATAAATCATAAATATCAATTTCCAATTAGAATTGCAATGTTTCCTGGTATATCTTGTATGTTTTATTGTGGATTTTGTGGTAGAAATCAAAAGGCTAGATATCCTGGTAGTTTATTAAAATCTGGAAATAAAAGATTTAACGATATATTAAATAGTTTACCCAATACTTCAGCAATATCCATCTCAGGTGGGTTAGAACCATTAACAAATCCGCAATTAGATAAAATAATAAGTAATGCTAAATTATTAAACATCAGAGTTCCATTGATTACAAATGGTTATTCTTTAACACCAAATTATCTAAAGAAACATCCTGGTTTATGGGATTTAGATTCATTAAGAATATCATTATATGGTATTGATGAAGAGTCATATGACTTTATAACAAGAAAACCAGGTTCTTTTGAGTTAGTTAAGGAAAATACGATTAACTTTTTAAAACAAAGAAACGAAATAAATCCTAATTTGAAGTTTGGATTTAACTACATTATAATACCTGAAACGATGGAACATATGTTACCATTGATTGATTTGATTGCGGAGATAAATTCAAAAGTAGATAATGGACCTGGTATAGATTTCTTAACCCTACGAGAAGATTTTGGAAGTGTTACAGAGGGGTCAGTTGCAGATGATGAAAATAGAATTTATAGATTGGAGAACTTTTTAACAGAGGAAGATAGAAATAATTTAGTTGATACCTTTGAAAAGTTTAAAGTGGAACAACAAGAAAAATGTCCTGAGTTACATGTAGATTATGGATATGCATTAGTTTCTATTGCAGATGGTATAGTAGGTAAAACTTTGATGAAAGTTGATGGAACTAAAATGAGAAAGTCAGGATTCCCACAATTATCAGTAGCAGTTGATTTAAATGGTGATATATTTTTATATAGAGAGGCTGGATTTCTTGATAGACCTGGAAATGATAAGTTTATTTTAGGTAGAATTAGCAAGGATAAATCATTTGAGGATGTTATTAAAGAGTTTGTTGAGAGTAAATACTCAGTTGATACTGTACAATTTGATAATAGATTTATGGATTCATTTGACCATATACTTACTACATTAGTTAATCAATCAGAGAAAGATTTAGAATTTGGTATTCCATTTGAGTTAGGCCCTGTAAGAGATAGATGTAGTGAAAAAGATATTAAACTTGGAAATAATTGGTATAAAAAATAATGACTAAGATTGCAATAATAGGTAATGGTGTATTTGGTGGTAAGATAGAAAATTGTATCAAAGATAATGTTCAATTTGTAGAACCAAACGATGCAGATTGGATTATACTTGCTACACCAAACGACTTACATCACGAACAAGTAGAGAGGTGGTTAGTTAAAAGAAAGAATGTATTTTGTGAAAAACCCTTAACACTTACTCAGAGTAGTGCTAAAGGATTATTTTCTCTTGCTGATTTCTTTAGTGTTAAACTTTATGTAGATGATGTATTCCATTGGCATGATAATATAACGATTGATACTGATACAGAAGTAGATTTTATGTGGTATAAGTATGGTTCATTTAATGCTAATGTCATTGACAACTTAGCATACCATCATTTCTATAAGTGGGTTGGTTCAGACGATATTGCAATAGAAAGTATAACTGAAACAGATTACAATATAGATGGAACAATGGTTAATTTCAAGGTAGAGTTGGAAGATGGTAGAACTGCTACATTTGATTATAGTATATATGATTACAATGGCCCTCATTTTCATAAGATAGTTGATGGCTCGAATGAAATAGATGTAAAACCAAATAACAATCCATTGAAAGATATGTTGGTAAGTGGTTAACTTTGAGGATAACAGAAAACGAACATTAAATGCAATCAAACTATGTGAAGCAGTAAAGAAAGAAATATATCCAAAAGTGTTGGTAGTAGGTGGTGGAATCTTTGGAACGACAGCGAGTGTAGCATTAGCAACATCAGGATTCAATGTAACCTTACATGAAGAGTTAGATAGCATAATGAAATGTGCTTCAGACATAAACCAATATAGGTTACACAGAGGATACCACTATCCAAGAAGTAAATCAACTGCACAAGAATGTTTAGATGGATTGAAATCATTCAAGAGAAAGTATGGAGATAGTGTAGTTAATGGAGATGTAAATCATTACTATGCAATATCTTCTCGTGATTCATTGGTATCAAGTGAAATGTATTTAGACTTTTTAGATGAGATGGGATTAGAGTATAACTTACGCGAACCATTCGATGGAACTGATTTAACTGTAGAGGTAGATGAAGAGTTATTCGATAGTGAGAAACTTAGAGTTCAAACTATACAAAAGATGGAAGGTGTAGGCGTTAATGTAGTTTTTAATAAACAAACTACAAAAGAAGATTTTGATGATTATGATTATGTTGTGATTGCGACTTATGCAAAGATAAATGAATTATTAGATAAACCAAAACAATATCAATATGAAGTAGTAGAGAAGAGAATAAAAGTGTAGTTGTGATGGATGGTCCTTTTATGTGTCTCGATCCATATAAAAATGGATATCATGTTTTAGGTCATGTGGAACACGCAATTCATTCTACTAATGTAGGAACTTATCCAATGGTGTTAAATAAAGATATTGTTGGATATCTAAACAATGGAGTTATTGAAAATCCAAAGATTACTAAGGTACGAAAGTTTATAGATGCTGGTATGGAGTATTTTGAAGATTTTGATAAGTTGGAACACGTTGGTTCTATGTTTACTGTTAGAACTGTATTAGCACATAGAGATCACGATGATGCACGCCCAACTCTTGTTACAAAAGTAAATAATAATACTTACACTATATTTTCAGGTAAGATAGGAACTTGTGTTGAAGCAGCTAATCAGTTAGTAGAAATGGTAAAAGAAATTTAATTATGAAATTAGGTATAGTAGGTCAGGGGTTTGTAGGTTTAGCTTTAAAGGCTGGGTTTGGAAAACATTATGAGATAGAAACTTATGATAAGTATGATGAGTCTAAGAGTACTTGTGAATTATTTGATTTAGTTGCAGAGTGTGAGGTTATATTTGTATGTGTTCCAACACCAATGAACAAAGATGGAAGTTGTCATACAGATATAGTTGAGAGTGTTGTAAAAGAAATAGATAAATGGGCAGATAGTTATTGGAAAGATATTAAACCAACTATTGTAATTAAATCTACAGTTTCACCAGGAACTACAGATAGGTTACATAGAAAATACAAAGGTGTTGATGTTATATTCAATCCAGAGTTCCTTACTGAAGCCACTTTTATAGAAGATTTTAAAAATCAAACCCGAATTATATTAGGTGGAATTAGAAGAGGTACAAATAAACTAAGACAAGTTTATAGTAAAGTATTTCCACGCACTACTATAGTAAAAACTGGGGCAAAACATGCAGAAATGGTAAAATATTTTACTAATTGTTTTTTAGCAACAAAAGTTTCATTCGCTAATGAGATGAAGAAGTTATGTGATAAACTTGATATAGACTATGATAAAGTTGTAGAGTATGCAACATATGATGAACGATTAGGTAAATCACATTGGGCTGTTCCAGGTCCTGATGGTGAGTTGGGATTTGGTGGACATTGTTTACCTAAAGATTTAAACGCGTTAATAAGCGTGGCTGTAGATAATTCTCTTGGTCTTTATATAAATGTATTATCAGGAGTTTTAGAAACTAATGATAAAGTAAGAAAGAATAGAGATTGGGAACAAATGAAAGGTAGGGCTGTAATAGATGGATAAAGTATTAATAATAGGTGGTAATGGTTATATTGGAACACGGTTACATGAATATTTAAGTATTGATGATGTGGAAGATATTGATTTAATTGATACTTGTTGGTTTGGTAAAGTAATAGAGGATACAATAGTTGCAGATTATAAAACTATGAGTAAAGAATTTTATTCAGAGTATGATATTATTATTTTACTAGCTGGACACTCAAGTGTTAAAATGTCAGAAGCAGATTCTAATAGTTGTTTCAAGAATAATGTACAGAATTTTATAGAGTTATTAGATAAACTAACAACACAAAAGTTTATTTATGCAAGTAGTTCAAGTGTGTATGGTTCAGTAGGTGGTAGAACTGTTAATGAAAAGTATTATGGGTTTGAACCATACAATCAATATGATATATCAAAACACACCGCTGATTTATATGCTGTAAAATCAGATTTAGAATATTATGGGTTACGATTTGGTACAGCTAATGGATATTCTCCAGTATTGAGAACTGATGTAATGATTAATGCAATGGTTAATAGTGCGTTAAGAGATGGAGAAATTAAGTTATTCATTAAAGATACAATGAGACCAATATTAGGATTGAATGATTTGTGTGGAGCAGTTGAAACAATTATAGATAATGATACTAATCAAAGTGGGTTATATAATTTAGCTTCATTTAATAAAACAGCTGAACAGATAGCTTATGAAGTTGGTGATGTTATGAATGTACCTGTTATAGAATATGAAACTGACCCAACCAATATAACTAATACAAAGATTCAAACTAAAACATATAACTTTTCAATATCAACACTTAAATTTAGAAAAACATTTAAATTTAAATTTAAAGAAACTGTAGAGAGTATAACTCAAGGGCTAGTTGATAATTGGGATAGTATGAAAAAAACAGATAGAAGTGAGGCGTTTTATTATGAGTAATTTTACAGAAAAGAAAGATTGTATTTGTTGTGCTAAAAGTAATCTATCATTAGTTTTAGATTTAAATAACCAACCACTAGCAAATTCATATCATAAAGAAGATGAAGTATTAGAAGAATACCCATTGGGATTGAATTTATGTGAAGATTGTTATCATTTACAGTTAACACATATAGTAGATCCAGATTTGTTATTTAAAAATTATTTGTATTGTAGTGGAACATCACAAACATTACGAGATAACTTCGAATGGTTTTCTAATTTTGTGTTAGAGGATGCACCACAATGTACATCAGTTTTAGATATCGCGTGTAATGATGGTACTCAATTAGATTGTTTTAAAGAGAAAGGTGTAGAAACTTATGGTATAGATCCGGCAGAGAATCTATATGAACTTAGTTCTAAAAACCATAATGTTATTTGTGATTATTTTGATAGTAAGTTATATGAAGAAGGTTCGCCTCTTGTAGGATATAAAACATTTGATATTATTATTGCACAAAATGTATTTGCTCATAATAGAGACCCAAAGAAGTTTTTGGATGATTGTTGTGAACTGATGGATGATGATTCAAGATTGTATATTCAAACATCACAAGCTCATATGATTCAGAATAATCAGTTTGATACAGTATATCACGAACACATTTCCTTTTTTAATATTAATTCCTTTAATGAATTAGTTAAACGAACTAATTTGAATTTAATTGATGTTATAAAAACTCCTGTACATGGAGTAAGTTATTTATTTGTATTAAGTAAACAGGATATGATTACACCGCTTTATACAAAGAATGAACATAGGATTCAAAATTTAATTGAAGTTGAAAGAGAAACTGGTCTTTATTCTAAAAAAACATATGATGATTATAAACAAAATATTTTAAATATTGTTGAGTCTTTTAAAGATGTTGTCGGGTCGGTGTCTGGTAAGTATCCAGTTATAGGTTATGGGGCAGCGGCGAAAGGTAATACATTTTTAAATTTTGCTGATGTTAAATTAGATTATGTAATAGACGATAATGAATTAAAACAAGGATTATATACGCCTGGAACAAATATTGAAATTAAATCAGTAGAATTACTTAAAGAATATGGTGAAGAAGATAGAATATTATTTGTACCATTGGCTTGGAACTTTTATGATGAAATAAGGAAAAGAATCAAAAAAGTTAGAGATAATAAAAATGATAGGTTTTTGAAATATTTTCCAAATATTGAAGTGGAGAAATAAATGAAGTATATTACAAATATAGATACATTATCTGCATTATTGGATAGATTGATTTCAGAGAATATAAAGTTATATTTTTTTAAAAAAGATGGAGTTGTAGATAATATAAAACACCAAGAGGAAGTCATTTCTGATATTAGGAAGCGGTTAGTATTATTATTTACAGATACATTTGAATCAAAGTCATATGAGTATGTATCAGAATTAAGAACATATAAACCAGATGATATTGTGGAAACTCTTGAGGAGTTAATTAATAATGATATTACTACAGGAGAGGGTGATAGAGCGAATTTGAAAGAAGCTACATCAGACACCCCATCACTTAAACACTTTACAAGAAATCATAAGTTGATTAGAAAAGCAAATGAAAATAGAGCGGTTAGTAAAAATAAATTAGATAAACAATTTGAGGAATACATTGAAGAAAACAATAAGAGCTAATCCTGAGTTTGCATCTGAGTTGGTTTGTATTATACCTTATGCTTATTGGTTACATAGTCAAAATAAGTTAGAAAAGGTAATTACATCTAAGGATATGAAACCATTTTATTATTTTTGTGATAATGTTGAAGAAACATTTGATATTAGAACTTTAGATAATCGTAACTCTGGATTAGAAAAAGCTCCAAATGAATGGGTACATCATAATGCGTTTGCAATTACTGGTAAGGATTATTCAGAATTAACTACGGAAGAACAAAATGATGTTAATGGTGTTTTAGATTATTCAGAATGGATACCGCCACCATATACAGAACAATATAAAACAGATGAATTTGATTTTGAAAAACCAGTTATAGTTGTTAACAATAATTATAACATTGAATATGGTAAACCAATATCAGAATCATTACGTTTTTTTGATATAAAGACATTATATGATATTTTTAATTATTTGACAGATAGTGGTTATATTGTAGTATATAAGAGGCCAGATAATACAGAGTTTACTCTCGACCAAAATGAAATGATGACTCTTGAAAGTGAAGTTTCATTAACTGCTAATGTACAAGGTGCGGGTGTAATTAGTGATTATGATTTGTGTAATTATTATGGTAGTAAGGTGATTAATTTAAATAAAATGAAAAAAGACTATCCACAATATGATTACAATGAATTTCAACTAAAGTTATTTTCATCTGTAGATGGATTTGTAACAACTAATGGTGGTGGTGGAATACTTTGTTCATATTTTAAAAAACCAGTTGTAATATATATTCCGCACGGAAAAGAATTAAGAACTAATTATGTAACAAATACGGATTCATATTTAAATAAGTTATCTAATAGTAATATGCATCCTGTATTAGATGAAGGAAATGTAAATAATTATTCCAAAGTAATTGAAAAAATTAAAACAGTATTTAAGGGTAAAAAATGAAACCAATAAGCTTTATACAACCGAGTAGAAATAATTTACGTTATTTAAAGTGGTCTTATAATAGTATTCGTAAGAATTTAGGATACTTTCACGAGATATGTTGGGCAGATGATTTTTCAGATGATGGAACTTGGGAATGGATGAATGAAATTGCAGAGAAAGATATTAATGTAAAAATTCATAGAAATGAAGGTCCCAATAGATTAGGTCATACAATACTTTATGATACTCTTGTAAATGAATATGCTACGAATGATATAGTGATGATATATCACGCAGATATGTATGCTTGTCCTGGTATGGATGAAGCTGTATTGAAACATTTAGAACCAGGTAAAGTAGTAAGTGCTACAAGAATAGAACCACCACTACATCCAGATGGTCCAGAAAAGATATTGTTAGATTTTGGTATAGAACCTGAGGAATTTAAAGAACAAGAACTGATGAATTACTTAAATAGTGATAAAGATTTTCAACATAAAGAAACTACCAAAGGAATATTCGCACCTTGGGCTATATACAAAAAAGACTTTCAATCAATAAATGGACACGACCCATTATACGCCCCACAATCAAAAGAAGATTCAGATATATTCAATAGGTTTGTATTGGCAGGATATGAATTGATTCAAACTTGGGAAGGTTTTGTATATCATATGACTTGTAGAGGTTCAAGATTCAAAGATGGGGCAATGAGAAATCCTGCGGGACAAGTGTTTATGAAAGGTAGGGAAAGTAGTGAGTGGTTAGAACAAAATCTCAGGAGCACCCGAAATTTCATCAGGAAATGGGGTCATATGGTGAAACACGATGAAATGATGTATCCTATCATACCACCTAAATATGATATTGGATTTGTTGTACATAATTGCGATGCTAATTTACTGAGAGAACTAGAACCTTGGTGTTCCTGCATTTATATAAAGGATACTTCAATAATTGTAGAATATATTACTGAAGAACAGAAAACTACGGATTTTGATTTGACAAAAAGAGTTAAACCTTATATTGATAAAGTAAATAAATCAGCTGATTCACTATTGAAATTGAATTCCAGGTTAAAATCAAGTTATGAATGGAAAAATCACAATATCCTTGTCGAGTTTGATGCTCAAAAATTGAATGCGAATAATTTCCAAAATGTAGTTAATTTAGCAGAAATATTGAGCAATTCAGGAGATATTGGTAAATTAGAATTAGAAATATTTAAGTTCAATATCAAATCATTGCAATCATATGAAAAAGATTTAATTTTGGTAAAATGACGTACTATTTATTACTAAGTGGTGATTCTGAAAAGGATGCACTATATGAAACAAATGTTTTAGGAGAAGAAAGTTTTGAAACGTTTTATCCTTCTGTTGGTTTTATGATATTACATAGAATAATAAATCAACAACCAGAGTTATTAGAATCATTACAAATACTTGATGAACAAAAAAAATCATACACAATCACTAAATTTTTAGATAAGTTAGAAAAGTGGAAAATAAAAAAAAGTACTTGACTTGTATACACTTTTAGTGTTATATTCAGGTATGAGGAGAAGATAGATGCCTATAATTGAGAATTGGGACGAATGGGATGATTTAGAGGATGAAACTCAAGATAAAATTGTTCGTGAAAAAATAAATCATAAATCTAAAACCCACACTAAAAAGGAGTGGGATAAATTAGATGAAAAAATAAAAAAGGATAATAATGTTAAATATGTTAAAAGTAAACGTAGAGTTGCTCATAAAGATAACAATCACCACCTTAGTTAGTTTTTTATTAATATCGTGTGAAGATAATAATACTTCTTACCACGAGTTATCATTTGATACAAGATTAACAGAAGATGGTAGGGGATATCATCACTTAACACTAAATACAGATAGTTGGCAAACACTACATAGAATTACAGGTTCAATACGAGACGAGGGATTTGGTGTAGAAAACTTTAGAGTTGAATGGGAAAGTAATTTATATTGGTATATTGGTGATACGTTAGGTTATATTGTAAAACGAAATTTCAATGATGAGGGAATGTATGTTTCATATGATACTACATATCTAACACAGTTTAGTGGTATGGAAGTGCCTACATCAAATATCATTAGTTACAGTAATAGTAAAGGTGAAATTAATAATATGATAGCACCAGTAAAGAGTATGGTTGGTGATACTATGAGATTAACTGCTAGATGGTATGATGGAAGTAAAGATTTTTATATTGTATTAGATTAAGGAGTAAAATGAAATATCAACTTGTTGTGAAAAATACAGGTGAAATAGTAATAATTACAGATAGTAAAGTATTTGGACTTAATGAAGCGAAGGCATATTATATTCGAGTGAAACAATTGAAAGAAAAAGAATTTGATAAGTTATATGAAGTAGAAGAGTATAAACGACCACAAGGTATGCCACCGGTAGATAGAGAAATTAAATGGTGGAAAGACGAATCAACTAAATTGGATGATTTTTAGGAGAAGATTATGAAACAATTAATAATGGATGTATTAGAAGATATGTCTAGTTCACAAAATGGTCAGGTAAACTTAGCATCAGAAACTGCTAGGGAAACTATAGCGAATCTTATAATAGCGACTATTAGATCTAAGGATAAGGGCTGGTATTTAAATTGTAATCATACGAAAGAGCAAGAAGAAGAGGATAAAAAACTTCTTGAATCACATAAAACAGAAGAGTGGAAGGTAAAAGAAACTTGGGTATGTTCTATATGCGGTAAGAATACTTATGATGTAGATTGGGATTATATAGGTACTGGCACTAATCACTTAGGATGTGATTTAGAATTGGAAATGAAATCTCGTGGAGTAATTAAACCGAAAAAGAGAGTGAAGAAAAAATTTTATGAAGATATGGGTGATGGTCATATGATTGAAGTTGGTAAATTATCAGAAGAAATAGTAGATAATCAAGATGAGAAGTGGGTATACGAATCACCAGATGGTGGTAAAACAGTATTCAGACGCCCATTCTCAGATTATGATTCAAAGAATAAAGAAGAAATAGATTTCAAAACTAAAGAACCAACTGGTCGTATGTTTACTGATTGGCCCTTTAGAGAATTTCAGATTGATGGTTGTTAAATGAATGAAATAATTGAAGCATTAACAAGGAAAGAAAGAAAAGAATTAGAACAGTTAACAATAGCGATTGTAGAAGAGGCTACGAGTGTTAGAATAGACTATGAACAAACTGGTTCTAATTTAGATAGTGGTAGTATAGTTGCTATACATCAGGATAGTCCATTACTTAAAGATGAGAAAGAAAAATTAGGTGATGTAGCATATAATATAACAAGAAAATCATCAAGTATAAATGATTGGGGAGATGATGGTTGGGCAACACCAGAGAATGAAGAAAAATTATAATGGAGAACTAAAATGAATGAATGGGTATTATTTATAATAGGAATTTTTATTGGTGGTATAGTAGGTTTTATGACTATAGCACTTTTAACAGCGGGTAAAACAGAGGATTTATACAATGAAATCCAAGACCTGCGAATACAAAGAAAACTATTGAAAGAAGAATTATTAAAGAAAAAGTTTAGTAAACCTAAACCAAGAAAATATCGAAAGAAGAAAAGAAATGTCGGATCTAAGTGATTTACATGACTACGAGAATAGACCAAAGAAAAAGAATCCTTTTCGTAGTAAACCAATACCAAAGAGTAGAATAGAATGGGCGATTAGAAGTACCCTATCTATTAGAGCTGCTGCGGAACATCTTGGTATTGCTTATAATACATTTAAAAAGTATGCTAAGATGTATGATTTGTTTGAACAAAATAAGAATCAAGCGGGTAAAGGTATTACAACAAAGGGTAATACAGGATGGGGTGTAAAGATACAAGATCTATTTGATAATAAGCATCCTAACTATCCACATTATAAACTACAAGAGAGAATAGTACGAAACGGCTATTTGAAGCAAGAGTGTAGTAACTGTGGTTATGATGATTATAGAGATAGAGATATGAGAGGTCCATACTTGATTAATTTTCTTGATGGTGATCCTCAAAATCATAACTTGGATAATTTGCATCTATTATGTTACAATTGCTTCTTCATAGTCAAACCTACAGGTAGAATGATAACAACTCCACAAAATGTTACACTATTAAGAAAGAAATTAGAAGAAGTTTGGGAAGAAAAGGAAGAGTAGTAATATTTATGTATATAACATAATGGAGATCTATTTTGAATCAAACCGATAAAAAAGAATTTGAATTAATACATACTAAGATAGATACTATACATAATAATGTTAATTCTATAAAAGTAGAAGCCGAAGCTCAACACGAGATGTTACGGCAAGATATTAAATTTGTGAAAGAAAATTTATTTAATCCACACGAAGGGTTATGGGCGGAAACAAAACTCAACTCACAGTTTAGAGAGAATACTACGAGGTGGAGATTTCCAATTGGAGTAGGTTTTATATCTTTGACGCTCAAACACATATGGGACATGTTTAAGTCAACTTAATCAAATAATTTATTGTTATATATATAATTGAAGAGAATCCCGAAAATCCTCTTCGTTAATCTTGTTAGTTAGAAAGGTCATAAAGAGAATGAAAAAGTTTATATTTTTATTACTATTGTTTTCTACAATCGTAGGAACATCAACCACAAAACCAACCTTAACTACATTGATATTGAAATCCTCCGAAATCCTAACGGATTACGAAGGTAGCCTCAAATCGTACACCAATCCATTAAATGTAGAGCCATCAAATGTAGAGCGAGTACAATATTACTCAAGTGAGTACAATAGTACTATAGAGATATACGAGTTAGAGCCAACCCAAAAATATGAGCTATTTCAAATTGGGGAAATGTCGTTTATTGTATTGGGAAGCCCGATTGAGTGGTACAATAATGATAATGAGTAATATAGTTAAGGTGCTTGGAAATATATGTGAGATCATCTATTACAAGACGTCGATTCCAGCTGTTATCCTCATCGAGAAGTGGAATACATTCGCTAAGGACTACAATAGGAGTGTAGCGAATGTTCTGGACTCGAAATACATTGTAGATGATAGCCACAAATTTTCCAATGAAGAAGAAATATACATAAACCCAATAATACAAAAAGAAAAAGGCTTCATATAGCACTATAATATAGGCTAATATTCTATTTATATATACTCTCCCTCTCCCGTAAAGCACATAGGAAGAGAATATGAACGATATTCCACTTGGCAATTTTATCATTATATTTTTGATACTCGCCATTGTATTTATAGTATGGTGGCGTTCTACATAATGATTGACATTCCATAACACTATACTGTAGATTCTCCACTTCCCCCCACAATTACCCCCATTCTACCACACATTCAAGTTCTTAAGCTGAAAAACTAGTATTAGTCAGGAGCTGAAGAATACTATCGACATGCGTTTCGCGAAGCTTTTTCCTCGTATGACAAGTTGACAGAGTGGGTAGCTAATCCAAGACTGTTTTATAGTATGTCATAACGACATAGTGCTTATCTTTTATACTCAAGCCCGATTTAACGGGCTTTTTTTGTAATTATTTTCGTAATATTCATATTATAAAAAAAAAGACTTGACTTTGTTGTTTTTTTGTTGTATATTATACATCTTGAATGGTACGCTTAAGATATATTATGGTATGATACGCTGCAGCAATATACGAATAAAAGCATATACAAGTCAAGGTATTTCTTTAAAGTGTCGCAATGTCGTGTTTACCTTGAATATTGAAGAGCCACACAGTATATACTACAGCTTAACTGGATAAATAGTTAAAATAACCCTTGACTTGTATGGCGTTTGTGTTGTATATTAGGGCCTAATTAATAAAGGAATATAATATGAGAGGTGATGTTTGGGTCAAAGAGAATAGTAATGGTGAGAAGGTAGTCTGTATAGATAACGGCAAGTTCGTTGCTGAAAAGGTTATTAAGCCTAAAGCTAAATATAAAATTAAACAACCGAAAGACTATGTCATAGATGGGTGTTGAAAATAATTAAAATAAACCTTGACTTGTATTGCATTTATGTTGTATATTCTAGTATAAGAAATGGAAGTTAAATATTGAAGTAGATAAAGCCCGACTCACTCTGTGAGATAAGATTGAAAAGTGTCTAAGGGCGTAAAGACACACGAGATATAGGATGGGCTTCGAGTCCTTGAAATCGAAGTGGTGGGTTGGTGATGACTACCGATTTGGAATCACCAAAAATTTCGAAGGGTTAGACGGTTGATGACTTACGGGCGACGGCTTCGTAATAGACTACTGGTGTTATACTAACAATTGTATAACTGAGAGGTTCGAGTCCTCTTCTAATCCCAAATAGGTAGGGCCCTCGGGGCTAAGTGAAACGTAAGAATACCAACCTACCTCAAATTTATAATAGTATTTCGGTAAGCTATATACTATTTATATAATGCGATGGAAGTATCAAGAGAGATACGCTACTATACCATAGTGGAGAGATTGGGGCAGTTCCAATACATCGCTCTAATTTAATCGGTAAACTAAATAATATTTTAATGCTATGAATATACATGACAGAATAGAAGAGATAGATAGAGTACTCACACAAGCAGTATGTAATGATATACAGAATGGTAAGATACTTACAGAAGCAGATGATGACACGCTAGAAATGGTTTTAACTGGAATATGGGAAAATATTCACGAATACGAAGCAAATGGAGTAGTTGTAGGAAACGCTTAGAATGGGCCACCCCCTGCATTAACCCGTTAACCCCCCAACGTATGACAATATGACACACGCTCTAATACGCTTTCATATCGCGGCGGCATTTTACACCTATGGCTATTAATAAACATTAGTATCATAAATGATAAACAAACAAACAAATATACTAAATAAGATTGAGTATCTTAAAAATACAATTTTAGATTATGCGGAAGACCTATATGACATTAACCAATGGCCTGTTGAGTTACAATATGATTTTGATGATGTAGAAACTATAGAAACAGGCATAACTGAGTATGATATACCTATAACTAATAATGAAATGTTACGTTGTAATAAACTATATAAGAGATATACTCTCCGTTTCTAATGAGTTATGCATTTGATATAATTATAACCATTTCAACGTGGAGTCTATTAGTACTTATATATTATATTATTAGACGAACACTATTTCAACATTATGAATAACAGAAAAATACACACACCTAGCAATTTAAACGATATGATAACAGAATGTAATATTTGTGGGAATACAGAACGGCATCCAATGGCGTGGGGGCATAACTGCTCATCAACAAAAGATTGTAGCGGAACTCAACGAATAATAGACAAAGAAAGAAAATAGTTATAATAAATCCATGGTAGACAGCAAACTCTCTTTAGAACTCGTTGTTGATAAATCTTCTAAAGCTAAAGTAAAGCATATAATAGAAAATCATCACAGTTATGTAGCTTCTAATAGTTCTGTTGGGCGTCGTATTGATTGGCTTGTATACCATAAGGATCATACTAATATATTAGGAGTTGAGAAGCCGATTGGTATGATTGGCGTTGGTTCTTCTGTGTATCCATGCCCCAAAGCTATACTAGACTACTTGGGTATGAGAGCAGATGAATATAAAATACCTAACCACTTTAATACTATAGCTAATAACTGGAGATTTTGTATGACTGTATCTATTAAGAATGCTGGTACGCAAATATTAAAACAGTTAAGGCAACGAGCACCGATTGAGTGGAAGAACAAGTATGGAAATGACCTAACTCATATTATTACATTTGTAGCTGGTGGAAATAATGGTGCTGTTTATAAAGCAGATAACTGGAACCTTATTGGTGAAACTGCTGGATTAGCTAAAGACAGGAAATCGTTTTCCGTAAAGTGGAGTAGTGCTGAACATCTTAAAGAAACTTTCTTACCACCTACTGGTGAAGATAAGAAACTTATATTTATTAAGGAACTAAATTAGTATATGATCAAAAATCTAAAATTTTCAAAACACTTTAGAGATGCTATACTTAGTAAACTAGATACACTAAAAGAACGGATAGAAGATTGGGCTTCCATTAATGGTTATGAGAATTTAGATAACTCTGATGAAAGTAAGAATACAGAAACAGGTGAATTGATTTGGAGGCGTACTGATTGGGAATATGTAGACGATACTTATAATACTATGATTAACGATGATGATTTCTATCCAGTTAAAAAATGTTTTAAAAAGATGAATATTATGTGGGATAAGTATAAATGATTATTATATATCCTAAGTTAGCTAACGGTAATGTATTGTGGACTTGTGATAACTGTGATAAACAAGCTGAAATATCATTTGTAGAAACACGAAGAATATCTATATATTGTAGCTGTACTAAAAGATGTAACCCAATATGTAATGCCGAATATTATAATACAGGAGAGTATTTAAGTAATGAAACCAAAATTTAAATTAACATCACCAATAGATAATATAATTATAGATCTTATACTGGATCATTTTAATATACAATCTTTAAGTGGGCTAAGAGAAAGTTTAACTGGTGATGAGTTTCAAGAAATAGTTAATAGAGCCGAACACTTATACTATGACCAATTAATGATAACTACTGACGATCCAGGAGTTGCTTAATATTATGAAGAAACTTAGACATAAGAGATTTTCTATAAGGATGGAAGTAGATGACCCATTTGATTATATGGGTGATTTAATATTACAAGACTTCAATCATAGTGGTTGGAGAAATTGGGTCATAGATTATAATAATCCAAATCAATTAGAACTGTTTGATATTTATGAATACCAAAAGTATGATAGGTTTGGTAAATTACTAGATAAGAAAACTGGAGAATAAAAATGAATAGTTGGTATATAATACTGTCAGCAGTAATAGGAGTTTTAGCATTTGGATATTGGTTAATTTTTGGCGGTGAAGAATGAATCAAAAAGTTGTAGATTTCTTTCTTAGGGCTTTGTTCTTACTTGGCACTTGGACAATAATTACATTTGTATTTAATATCAGCTGGTAATAAGTTTAATAAATAATTATACTACATCATAGAGAAGAGAAACAATATGAAAACAGAAAATTGGATACATGGTTGGTTAAAGTCTATTTGGAAAAGTAAAGCAGTACCAAATTATAGAAAAGACATGGATAAGGAATGGGAAGATAATGCATTAGACTTAGGTAGGATAAGTGCGTTTGGTAAAGTGAATAAAAGAAATAAAGAAAAGGATGGGAGAAAGTAGAATGAAAGAATTAGTAGCAAGTAGAGTACCTCCTGGAGATAGATGGGCATTACTTGAAGATGAAAGTGATATAGTATTTGGGAGCTTAACAGATTGTTTAAATCAAATATATGTAGTACATCAAGCTACACAATTTTTTATTGATGCTAAGAAAGGCGAAGTCTATATTGAAGATGGTGTAGATAAACCACAACCAATAAAGAAGTTTTCACTATACGGAGAAGAGATATGATTAGATATAAAATAGTAGTTCCATATGCTCAAATATTATTATTGGAGTAAATAATGAAAACAATGAAATACTTTTCAGCAATTTGGTGTGGGCCGTGTAAGGTTTTTAAACCAGTTATGACTGAAATAGCAGGAGAAGGTCATTCGGTACAATTTATTGATATAGACCAACAACAGGATTTAGCAGCTAAACATAATGTTCGTTCTGTACCGACTGTAGTTATAGAAGAGAACGGAATTGAAGTAGATAGATTTATAGGATCAATACCTAAACAAATGATACTGGAGAAGTTATTGTAAATGAATAAATTATTATTAGCATTAACTGCGTCATTAATTGGTCATGTTATTGCTTGGTTTCATATGCAGGGTCAATTTAGATGGGAGTGGGCTAGATCAATATGGTGGGTTTTTCTTGGTGGTATCCCAATTAGTTTTTTATTTTATTATTCTACCAGATGGTATTATGACTACTTTGGTTATTATTGGGCTGTAAGGCCATTAGGGTTTGGAATGGCTACAGTCATATTTAGTATATTGACTTGGGTTATTCTTGGAGAGCTACCAGATACTAAAACTGTTATATGTGTATTGTTAGCTGTTATTATTATTGTACTTCAATTAAGTAATATAGTAAAGGTATAAGATGAACTTAAATTGGTTTTATTTACATGTAGCATTAGCACTAATAGTATTAGTGAAAGATTACAATGGAACATTAGAAGGATCATTAGATAGATTCGAACAGAAGATAGGGTTATATACACCACCAGATAGTTCTTATGAGGAGGTCCCTTATTATATACCACCAATTCAAGAAGAAGTGGATTCGACTTTTATATTACCCGATAGTTTACAGATAAAGAAAGAAGAGAATGAGAATAGGAATTGATATAGATGGAGTACTAAGAGACTTTGGTAAAAGTTTTATGGGAGTAATGAAAAAACATTACCCAGAAACTATGCTACAAGATAAGATTACTGATTGGCAGTTTGAAAAACACTTTACTTTATCTAAAAAAGAATTACAAGAAATATATTGGGATAAATATTGTGATGCAGTATTTCTTGAAGCACCACCAATCTACGGAGCAATCCAGCAGATGCATGATTTATTTGATTGGGCAAGTGTAAACGAGTATACCTTAGTTTGTATTTCTTCACAAAGACCTATAGGCAGACATAACTCATTACATTGGATAGGTAAGCACGGATTAGGATTTGAAGAAGTTCATTTTACAAAAGGTAGATATAAGTGGAAGAAAGATGTTGATTGGTTAGTAGATGATTCTCCAGAGAACTGGCACAATTGGAAAAAGGGTCGTGGAGACGATAAAGGTTTTATATTAGTAGATGCATTATATAACCAACATATTAAAGCTACTCATAGAATAAAAGAATTAAAAGAAGTTAAGGATATAATAGAATGATTAACTATAAAGATTACATTACAGAAGTTCCAGATTTTCCAGAAGAAGGAATATCATTTAAAGATATATCACCACTACTTTCCAATAGTAGCATATTCAAGGAAGTAATTTATAAAATGGCGTATTTAGTTGATAGTGCTCCAGATTATTGGATCGCAGTTGATGCTAGAGGATTTTTATTTGCATCTGCACTCACAATGGTTAGAGGTGGCGGACTTGTGATGTGTAGAAAGGCTGATAAGTTACCACCAACGGTTTTTAGTCATAGTTACAAAACTGAATATAGTGAAGATACTATACAAATCAAACAGGGTAGTGGCACGGCCGTTATAGTAGACGATGTGTTGGCAACTGGTGGAACTTTACAAGCAACTAATTATTTGGCAGATACGGCCGGTTATGA
>LWDU01032028.1_pt1 | contig 34836 bp, 18 predicted proteins | sample 727161 | NCBI WGS metagenome assembly LWDU01 (sample SAMN04566230, study PRJNA314399) | hydrothermal vent metagenome | isolation source: deep sea hydrothermal plume seawater | place: Mexico: Gulf of California, Guaymas Basin | collected 2004-07-11 | reverse complement strand
AAGACTCCTGTGGCTCAGACACCTGCTGCCAATGGGAACATTTCAGTGAATCTGGAGTTTGATTACGCAAATACATGGTTGAATGGAAATTGGGAAGCCTCAGATTTGGTCACTGGACATGATTACAATGTTTCTTGGACCTTGGAATATCAGAACAACGGAACACAGATTTCCAGTGGTTGGCCAGATTCATTCTATCCTCAATCCGCCTCGTACTCCAGTGCAAATAGAACTTGGGCAAGTGGGGTGGAAGGCGGTAAATTAGTGTGCTATGAAGTGGAACTTCGAGATGGTGATGGCTTCTCTGGCCCAATTCTTGACACCGCTTCATCATGCGCCAGAACTCCCGTTGAATTGACCGAACTTACATCTTCAGATGTTTCTGATGCTGTTCAGCGTTCATCCGCAGCGAATTGTGCTGTCAATTCAAATAGTAATACTCAGAACAATATCTGTGATGGAAATACTGGTTCATCATGGGTTTCGGCGGACAATTATGAACCATATGACCTAATGATTGATTTTGACCTTGGAACTTCAGCAGTCAGAGTCAATGCTGTTGCTGCTTATGTGAATGATCCAAGTTATATGAGTACGATAAAAAATGTCAGACTCCAATATCTCAATGAAACAGGTGCGTATGAAGACATTGGTATATTTCAGATTGATAGAACTACTGGGTGGCAGTATTTTGGCGGTTTCTCAGTCTCAACCACTGAAATAAGATGGGATGTTCTCTCAAACTATGGCTATCAGCATACTGTCCTTTTCGAAGGTAAAGTTCTCGACATTCCGGACAAAATATTCAATCCAAACGGCGATTGGAACAGCAGTAACTCTCTGTGGACATATTCCGTCGCCTGGGGCGATGTGGATAGTGATGGGGACCTCGATCTGGCCGTTGGAAACGCCGATGACTCATATGGTCCAAGCGAGGTCTATTCAAACGGTGGTGGTGCGCTCGCCTCCTCCCGTTCTTGGGCAAGTGTCAGCAATCTGGATACAAGGTCGGTCTCTTGGGGAGATGTGGATAATGATGGGGACCTCGACTTGGCAGTGGGGAATCTTGGGAATCAGAACGAGATATATCTCAATACAGGTACAGGCCTTGCCACCACTCCTACTTGGACCAGCACAAACAGTTTGCAAACCTACTCAATCGCTTGGGGAGATGTTGATGGTGATGGTGACCTCGATCTGGCCGTAGGAAACGTTCAGGCCAATAATGAAGTATATCTCAACAACAATGGTGAGTTTGCCACCTCTGCAGATTGGACCAGCGAAAATTCTCTGAACACCATAGTGGTGGTCTGGGTTGATGTGGATAGTGATGGCGACCTCGATCTGTCTGTTGGGAACACCGGCAACAACGAGATATATATCAACTCAGGTACTTCACTCGACGCTACTCCTGACTGGACCAGCAGCAACTCCCTGAACTCCGCGTCTATCGCCTGGGGGGACATCGATGATGATGGTCATCTCGATATGGTAGTTGCAAATGATGGTGGCAGTAACGAGTTGTATCTCAGCAATAATGGTGTACTAGCAACCACTCCTGCTTGGACCAGCAATAATTCTCTGAACTCCAAATCAATTGCTTTGGGAGACGTGGATGGAGATGGTGACCTCGACATGGCAGTGGGGAACTACAACCAGAACAACGAGGTATATCTTTACAGCAATGGTGCGTTCAGCACTACACCTGCTTGGACTGGTGCCCTTACTCAGAAAACTTTCTCGGTCGCTTGGGGTGATGTGGATGGTGATGGCGATCTCGATCTGGCAATTGGAGAACAGCAATCAAAAAATCAGGTCTACCTCAATCAACTCGATTCCGGCGGCGCAGGTGCTGATGGTCTTCCAGACATTGACCTCGTAGGCGGCAGTGATTCTGAATTCAGCGGACAGAATCTGGCTACTGGTGATAGCCATAGTTGTGCGATTCAGAAGAATGAAACATTGCGTTGTTGGGGTGAGAATAACTGGGGCCAACTTGGTAGTCAACAATATGACGATGGAGGACAATACTCGACTCCACAATATAATGTTGAATTACCCCAAGGAACCGTCCCCTTGGCGGTTTCCGCAGCAAACGGATACTCTTGCGCAATAGTGGATAATGGTTCAAACGAGGCATACTGTTGGGGCAAAGGAGATAATGGAAAATTGGGCAACGGGAATCTCTCAAGCAGTAATGTTCCTGGAAATAAAGTAGTATTGCCAACTGGGGCGAACCCTGTTTATATCTCTTCTAGCGATGAGCACAGTTGTGTAGTTTCCGATGATGGAGACATATATTGTTGGGGTCAAAATAATCAAGGACAATTGGGCAATGGCTCCCAAGGAGGATATTCCTCAATTCCAGTTATTGTTAATTCTGATGTTGGTTTTAAATCAGTTTCAGCAGGATATGAATATTCGTGTGCAATCAGCATAGATGGCGGATTATATTGTTGGGGTAATAATAACAATGGGCAACTTGGAGATGGAACCTATAATTTACGTACTTCCCCCGTTCAAATCGGTTCTTGGACGACATCCGCTATCTGGAAAGAAGTTGTTGCATCCTCAACAGGAGGCGGATCTAGTCATACCTGTGCAATCTCTAGTTCTGATGAAATATACTGTTGGGGCCAGAATAATGATGGTCAATTAGGAGATGGGACTACGGACGATGCAAATACTCCTCAACTGGTTGATATGCTTGCGGGTATAACTGCAGTTTCAGTCTCGGTTGGGGGATACGGCTTCACTTGTGGGGTGTTGGAAAATCATTCGACTTATTGTTGGGGGAAAAATGAAAGAGGTTTTTTGGGCGATGGTTCTTGGCAGGATTCTCACACACCTATTGCTATTGATTTGCCCTCAGGTAGTGAAGTTGTTGAAATCAGCAGTGGTAGAGAGCATAGTTGTATTTTGTTGGCTAATGACCAGATAATGTGTTGGGGATGGGGCGGACATGGAAGACTTGGAACTGGTTCTCATGAAGATTCCCCCACTCCAAAATATGTTGTCGGTGGGCATGTTTGGAATGGTCTTGGTAAGGATTTCTATCACTTCGCTCCACAGATTTCCTTCCCAGTGACAGACTTGGAACCGACACTATCGATTATGGTTCCATTGTCTCCTCTTCCATCCGGCATGGCGATATCAATGACTTCCATAGTGACTTTGAATCATAACGGAATCATTATTGAGACGATGTCAGTAGAACAAGAGAATCTATCTTGGGTTGATACCAGTCAAGCAGAATGGGGGTCGGTCGAGTCATTTTACTATGATGTACCTTCAATTTCTGTAAGATCCGGATGGCAGATGAGTAGCTCCCAATATTGTATTAAGATTCAATTGCGTTCTTTCCCCACCGGTGATTCAATTGGGCACGGCATGGAATGCGGCTGGAGCCAACAAGCGGATTCAGATGATGGCGACTTTGCATCTGATGATATTGAGGATGTCTGGGGTTCCTCCACTGATACAGCCGATGAGGATGGTGATGGATATAGCGACTGGATTGAGTATTGGTATGGGGGAAATTTCTCAAATCCAGACATCACTCCACCGGATAGTGATGAAGATGGATTGCCAGATGCTCTTGAAGATGCCATGGGTACAAATGTTGACGATGCCGATACAGATGGGGATGGATATGATGACTATGATGAATTTATGTATGGTGGAAGACCATTAAAAAGATGGGATATTCCACCTAATTATGATTATGATGATTGTTATGATTTTTGGGAGGAAATGGTTGGATTGAATACAACTAATTCTGATAGTGATGGCGATGGAGTTATAGATTGCTTTGATGATGATTCTCTGGACCCTGACAATACTCCAATGGATAGCGATGGTGATGGAATGCCGGATGGGTTGGAAGAGGAATATGGAACTAATCCAGAAAACTGGGATAGCGATGGTGATGGAATGCCTGACTCCTTTGAAATCATTATGGGTACTGACCCCTGGGATAGTAATAGTCACTCAATGAGTTGGGCATCGGATTGGGATAATATTCTTACATTCAAACCTGAAGCATCAGCAACTGCTTCATCTTCAGCAGCGGGGCATCCTGCTTCTTTAATCATAGATACCGATCAAGAAGGGTATTCCAATGATACCAGTTATTGGACTTCCAGTGGCCCTTGTCCTGCCACCATCGAAGTTGACCTTGGAAGTGCTCAATATATCACGCACATGGAGATTGGCATAACTGTTCCAGAAGTAGGGCATTACCCACGAAATATATCATTTGAGTATAGAGAGAGTTCTGCCGATGATTGGATATTAGGTCAAACTTTTATGAATGGGGATGAAGGACCATCTAGTGATTATTGGAACGGTGATGCCATTCCATTACCAAAAGCCAGATATGTCAGATTAAATTGTTCAGATTCAACTGATGATTTAGGGAATGAATACAAAATTTCCATTAGGACATTTAGGGTATGGGGGGCAAAGAATACCCAATTCATAAATCCAGACGGGAACACAGGAAACCAGAGCGCTCAACCCTCAATCGAAGCATTCCTGAATATCGATTCAATGAATCAATCATTGACAGCAGGTTATTCTGCACAATTGACGAATGGTCTCGATTATGATATTGATTGGCGTTTGGTTGAAACTAATCAAGGAAGTTGTTCAGACATTCCATTAAGTATTGATGAAGGCTTGATAAATATTCAAAACTGGGATTCAGCGGAGAATGGTTCCTTTCAGCAGATATTCATTGATTCTTCCAGCGTCAGCAACTGGAACATAGAATTCTGTCTGCAGTTAGACCTCAGTCAGGAGGAAGTTTGGCTATACACAGATTGGATTATCGTCAATCCTAGTGGTGGCCAGACCAACGGTACGAATAATGGTACACAAAATGATGCAGATGATGACGGTGTAAATGACCTATTCGACCTATGCCCTGGGTCCAGTCCAGATACTGAAGTTGATTCCACAGGTTGCCCAATTGACGATGGAGTTGAAACTACTCACAACACTACCTTGGAAGTGGAGTTCACTGAAAATCAACGCGACAGCCTTTGGTATCAAACATTGACAATTACCTTAGATGACCCATGGCTTGGCTACAATCATTCACTATCAATCAAATTAAAGGATGAAAATGGCAATACAGTGTATTCTTACTTTTCACCAATGGATGAAAGCGACCAGTATGGTTGGTGGAAACTATCGAGTGAGATGGACCAAAATCCAACCGAATTAGAAATTGACCTAAACTGGGATGGAATCGTCGGCAATGGACGTTGGGAAGGCTCAAGTAGGTTCTTTGAAGATACTGAATACCCATATTTCAGTTCAGGAAATTATTGTGTTGAAATCTCGCTTGGCTACCAAAATGGCTCATCATCATTACCGATGGATGTTGTCAACGATTTATTTGACCAAGAGGAATTTTGCGGCGAATTCTTACATGAATCGATGGAGGGAGTAGTTTGGGATGGCCAAGAAGAAGTGGAACTTTCCACACTTGACAAGGTAATGGCCAACAAAATGGTTGCAACTTTCCTCGACTTCATGGATTCTACTCAAGGTCAAATTCTCTCTATCAGTTTGGCAATTCTTGGTTTTGCAGGAAAAATGGTCTTGGCCCGTGGACAGAGAGCCAAGAACAAGAGAGTCGACAAGTTCTCCAGAGCAATTCGAAAGGCTGATACCAAGGGTAGATTGAAGATAATAGAAATGGATATTGAAAAGGCCAATATAAAAAACAGACTACCAAGAGGTGGCTATGGCGACTTAATGGAACAAATAGAATCCCAAATGGAGTCCCTCGGCTTTGACGCAAACCCTGCACAAGGTGAAACTTCTGGAAACTGGACTAGTGGTGATGAACAAGACTATGCAAAAGATTTCCAACAAGCTGCCGATATGATGTGGGATGCACAGGACATGATGGCTGAGGCAAAGGAAGAAGCGGCGATGACTCGTGAAGCGATAGAATCAGTACAAGATCAGTTTGGTATGCGGCCACAAAGGCAAGCAGCAGCAGAGCCAGAACCAGAAGAAGCATTCAACTCAAAGTATGTTACTCAAGGCATCGATGACACCGGTGGTGGAACAGGACCATCACTCCCAGGAGGTCGAATGATGGACCTCGATGGAGACGGTGTTGTGACCGATGAAGAAAAGCAAATTTGGGATTCAATGAGTAGCGAAGAGCGAACTGAATTCTTCCAACCAGTCACTGATATTGCAGGCGAAATAAAACGCCGAAATATGTTGCGAGAAAAACGTGAAAAACTCAACAAGGGTAAACGCGGTTCAAGCAAGAAAAAGAAAGGCAAAAAGGACAAAGGTAGATGGTAATCATCCCTAATTCGTAGGCGAAGCCTTCATGCACGTCCATTACGAGCGCAAGTCCAAGGAGAGCGGGAGCCATGGATGCCATTCAGAGAGGACGTTCGTTGATTCTTGTTGCAATAATGATGCTGGCAGCATTTGTTCCTGCCATCAGTCCATATGATATTGAAAATCCAATTCTCGAAGATGAAGAGCCGATAATGGAGACAGATCCACCAACAGGCCCCGAAATGATTACCAATCTAAACCAAGCAATGAGTATTGGCAGTAGCAATATCGACCGTGTTCACGACATGGCAAGCGGGCCTAATGGTAGCGTTTATTTCATTGGAGAGTTCCAAGGAACAATCTCATTTGGTGGCAATAGCCTGACCAGCGAAGGTTCATATTTCGATGTATTCGTTGCAAAACTGAAGGATAATGGGCAATGGGGATGGATAGCGAAGATTAGTGGCAGTAGCACTGACCGAGGTTATGGAATTGCAGTTGATAGTAGTGGCAATGCTTATGTCACAGGAAGTTGCTATAATACATGCTATTTTTCAGAAGGCGGCCAAACGCAAGGAAACATCACCAGCCAAGGAAGTGCTGACCTCTATGTTGCGAAGATAAAAAACAATGGGCAGTGGGATTGGATGGCCAGTGCTGGCACATCTGGAGGTTCTGAATGCGGCCTTGATATCGCTGTTGATGCAAGTGGAAACTCCTATGTAACTGGTTATGTTCGAAATGGAACAGTTTTCAAAGATGCTACCGGAAATGGTTCAACTACTGTTTACACCGAAAATGGGAAAGATATCCTTGCCGCAAAATTAGATGCTAATGGAAATTGGAAGTGGGTTGAAACAGCAGGAGGATTAGATGATGATGTTGGGGCAAGTATTGATATCGACTCCTCTGGAGATGCTTACATCACTGGTTTTTTCACGAATGATTCTGCATTCGGCAGCAGTATCATATTATCACAATTCAGTAGTGAAGAGATGTTTGTAGCAAAGGTCAGTGAATCTGCTACTTCAGGGGAAGCTAGTTGGTCTTGGGCCGTACCATTTACCGGTTGGGGGGCAACAAAAGGAACATCAATAGAAATTGGTCCAACTGGGAATGTCTTTACAACTGGAATATTTACATCTAATATTACTGTTGGAGCAACTAATCACGGCGTCACTAGTGGAACTATCGCCACAGCTGTGACAAAACTAAACCAAAGTAATGGGCAGATTCTTTGGTATAATTCTGCATCTGGAACTGATGTGCAAGCCAAAGATTTGCTCATTTCTGATACTGAAATAATACTTACAGGTAATCATAAGAGTTCCAGTTACTTTGGAAATTACGATATTATTGGTTCAAGTTCAGCAAATGATGGATTCATCGCCGCGTTGAGTCCAAGCAACGGCACTTGGAATTGGTCGAAGAGTATCGAAAGTGGCAGTGGTGATGTTCAAATGAATAATATTGAGATGAGTCCTGATGGTTCACTTGCTGTTGCAGGTTATTTCTCAGGGACTATCAATCTACTCGGCACCAACTTTTCTGCCCCTAATAACAATCATGATATTTTCCTCGCCAACATCATTTATGCCAAAGAAGGCTGTTATGTGGATGGTACAAATTACAATAATGCATCTCAATGGTCTATTTGTTCAGGCGGCAATTCAGTGGTGATAATTAAGGATGTTACTACTGATTCGGCAGGAAATTTTTACATGACGGGATATTTTTCAGGAACTGCAATTATTTGGGGTGAAATTCTGGTTAGCAGTGGTGGTAGCGACATCTTCATCGCCAAGATAAACAACAATGAGGCATGGGCGGTCAAGGCCGGTGGTTCATCTAGTGAGGAGGGATATGGAATAGCCGTCGATTTGAGTGGCAACGCCTATGCTACTGGATATTTCCAAGGAACAGCGACCTTCGGCAGCACCAGCCTTGTGAGCAGTGGAGGTTATGACATCTTCATCGCTAAGTTGAGCAGCAGTGGTTCATGGCAATGGGCGGTCAAGGCCGGTGGTTCATCTTATGATCAAGGAAATGGAATAGCCGTCGATTCAAATGGCAACGCCTATGCCACTGGGACGTTCCAAGGAACAGCAACCTTCGGCAGCATCAGCCTGACCAGCAGTGGACTAGATGAAATCTTCATCGCCAAGTTGAGCAGCAGTGGTTCATGGCAATGGGCGGTCAAGGCCGGTGGTTCATCTGAAGATTACGGAGAAGGAATAGCCGTCGATTCAAGTGGCAACGCCTATGCGACTGGATCTTTCCATGGAATAGCGACCTTCGGCAATACCACCCTGACCAGCAGTGGAAGTTATGACACCTTCATCGCCAAGTTGAGCAGCAGTGGTTCATGGCAATGGGCGGTCAAGGCCGGTGGTTCATCTGGTGATAGAGGAAATGGAATAGCCGTCGATTCGAGTGGCAACGCCTATGCGACTGGATATTTCTCAGGAACAGCAACCTTTGGTAGTACCAGTCTTACCAGTAGTGGTATTGACATCTTCATCGCCAAGTTGAGCAGCAGTGGTTCATGGCAATGGGCAGTCAAAGCCGGTGGTTCTTCATACAACGACAATGGAAGAGGAATAGCCGTTGATTCGAGTGGCAACGCCTATGCTACTGGATCTTTCCAAGGAACAGCAACCTTTGGTAGTACCAGTCTTACCAGTAGTGGTAATAGTATTGACACCTTCATCGCCAAGTTGAGCAGCAGTGGTTCATGGCAATGGGCGGTCAAGGCAGGTGGTTCATCTAATGATCATGGATATGGAATAGCCGTTGATTCGAGTGGCAATGCCTATGCTACTGGATATTTCTCAGGAATAGCGACCTTCGGTCTTCAAAGTCTTTCTTGCCCTACCCTTAATGCGCAATGTGGGTTTTTGTGGAAGGTTGACATCCCCGCTCCACCCTCACCTGATGGTACAGTTGCCGCTTGGCTTGGTTGGAACTCCTCCACAAGTGAACTGGAAGGTTCATTCTTGGTTTCTAATTTAGTTACAGGCTACGACTATGGAGTAGTCTACCAGTTGCATTATACCAGTAATAACACACTCATCGGCAACAACACCGAAAGTTGGTTTGCATCAGCCAATAACTATGGGCCTTCGCTTGATTATTGGGATATGCAAGTTGATAACTTAAATTATGGTGAACAATATACTTTGAAGACATGGCTCTTCTATAATTACCCTAATGGAACGTTACTGGATTCTGATTCGTTTGATGCTACAATACCTCAAGAAAGCAATTACACCGGAAATGAATGGTATGAGGTTGGTTCAGGAATCACGATTGATGAAACTAATGACTCATGGAGTGCTTGGATAAATGTTAGTAGTATGCCAGTCAATACTGATTTCAACATTACATACAGTGTAGAGTTGGCCTATGATAGTGTATCTTTAGCCATATTCAATGAGACCCTAGAGTATGAGAATTGGGATGGAACTGAAACTAACCATATCATATCCCGCAAGACCCTGTCCGAGAATGTCATGTCTATCGCCGGACGATATAATGAATATTGTCTCAACTATGATATGTATCATTCGATTACTGGGACTTGGGCCGGTGGTGGAAGCACCTGCAATGGTTACGGACCTCAACCCTCTAACGATGGCGACTGGATTCCAGATAATTTTGAAGGTGCTTTTACACAGACTTCACCCAGTTTGCTTGATACTGATGGTGATGGATGGGGGGATTGGATAGAACACTGGGGAGGTTCTGACCCGGATTCCGCTAGTAGTACACCTACTGACGCTGATAACGATGGTCTGCCATACCTCTTGGAAGAGATGATGGGGACCTCTGATAATGACAATGACAGCGATGGAGATGGCGCACTTGATTTTGATGATTTCCGTTATGGAGGCCACCCTGCAAGGGCGAGTTATCGCCCACCCAATGGTGATTGGGATAGTTGTTGGGATAATTGGGAAGATCAAGTTGGTTTGAATAGCAGTAATCCAGATTCTGATGGAGATGGAGTTTACGACTGTTTTGAAAGCGACCCATGGAATGCAAGTTCAACCCCCACAGATACCGATGGAGATGGTCTCCCTGATGATTTAGAATTATTATACAATACCAACCTAAGCAATCCAGATAGTGATGGAGATGGGGTTCCAGATTCTGCGGAAATTGGTTCGGGAACCGGCCCTAATGACGTTTTGAACTACAATGTAAATTATTGGTCTAATTTTTACCAAACCTTAGAACAATTTGGAACAGCAACTGCATCATCAACAGCGACAATTTATTCCGCTAACAATGTATTGGATGATGATTACTCATCATACTGGCAGCCAGAAAACCCCTGCCCAGGCTGGATTGAAATCGACCTCGGCAATGTCTACCGTCCATCCTACATCGAAGTCAGTATATTCAATGAAGAGAATGATGATGATTACCCCAGAGAATTTGTAATTCAAACTCGAGAATCCCCCTCTGATAATTGGAGTAATATTTCTTCATTTACCTTTGATGATGATATAGGTATTTCAGGCGCATTTGGAGGTTATACAGAATTACATAAAGTTCGTTATGTGCGGATTTATTGCATTTCATCAAATGATGATTTGGAAGTTCCGCATGATATCGCCTTCTCTGAGATTACCATATATGATTCGACAAATTTGCAATATGTGAACTTGAGTGCAATCGACAACCAAACTACTGGAGGCACAGATCCTACAGAGCCTACAGATGCACCCAGCGCACCGACACACGACGAAGCAAATGTCATCTCTTTGTTTAGTGATGAATATACAGATGTCCCCGGAACGGACTGGTCTCCAAGTTGGAGTCAAAACACTATCTATACAACTGAGGTCATTGCAGGAAACATCGTCATCAAATACCAAAATTTAGATTATATGGGAGTTTCTTTGGATAGTAACCAATACCAAGATGTGTCTAATTTTTCCCATGTGCATTTCGATTACTGGACAGCAGATGCTACCTTCCTTGAACTTTCTCTGATCAGCCCAGGGCCACTTGAAAACTCTGCTTCTGCTGGAAATATTGTCACAGGCTCTTGGCAAACGGTAGACATTTCATTAAGCCAATACACTATTCCAGATTTATCAAATATTTTTCAACTAAAGTTTGCTGGAAGTGGCACTGTATACATCGACAACCTCTATTTTTATGGTGGAGATAACAGCGGTACAAATAATAATACTAATAATAATACTAATAATAATACTAATAATGATGCTGATTCGGATGGTGTCAACGATTTGTTTGACCTGTGTCCAAATACTTCAGCAGGTACTGATGTAGATAGTGATGGATGTAAAATCGTAGAAACCCATGAGCCTGAACTTGACGTTATGTTTGATGAGCGTCAAGAGAATGGCGTATGGTCTCAGGATATTACCGTTTCAATTTCTGATATTTGGTTGAATCAAAATTATTCGATGTCACTAAAGGTGGTGGATTCCAATGGTAATACGGTGTATTCTTACTTCTCACCAATGGATGAAGATGACCAGAATGGTTGGTGGCGTTTCGGAGGGGATATGGTTGAAGACCCAACCGAGCAAAATATCGATTTAAATTGGAATGGGCTACTCACTTCAGGAGAATGGGAAGGTTCAAGCCGCTTCTTTGAAGAAATAGAATATCCATTCTTTGGTGATGGAGAATATTGTGTGGAAATCTCACTTGGCCACCAAATTAATAGTAACGATGGGCCGATGGATGTTATCAATAATATCTTCGACAATGAGGAAATTTGCGGCGAGTTCTTACACGAATCGATGGATGGAGTGGCATGGGATGGTTATGAAGAAGAAGGACCACAGTCTACCCTTGACAAAGTAATGTCAAACAAGATTGTCTCATCGCTTCTTGATTTCATGGATTCAACAACTGGACAAATCGTCTCAATTGGACTAGCAATTCTTGGATTCGCTGGGAAGATGGTCTTGGCTCGAGGACAGCGCGCAAAGAATAAGCGAGTAACCAAGTTCTCCAAAGCAATTCGCAAAGCAGATAGTCGAGGTCGAATAAAGATTCTAGAAATGGATATTGAAAAGGCCAATGAAAAGGGTAAGTTACCTCGCGGTGGCTATGGAGACTTGATGGAACAAATAGAAGCCCGAATGGAGTCCCTTGGCTTTGATGATGACCCTGATAAAGGAAGTACTTCAGGAAACTGGACAAGTGGTGATGAGGTACAACAGGCATCTGAAATGATGTGGGATGCTCAAGACATGATGGAAGATGCCAGAGATGAAGTAAAGATGACCAGACAGGCTGTTGAAGATTTACAAGACAGACTTAATATTGATACAAAATATGCAGAGGAGCCTGTAAGTAAAGGTCCTCGCTATGAGCGATCGGGAGTACGTTTGTCTGATTCTGCAGCCTCTACTGGGCCGTCTCTTCCAGGAAGCAAAGAAGGAGGCTTAGAGTCTAAACCTGACTTAGTGGCTTCAATCCTATCACAGAATATTGCACCTAAGGATAAATGTCCTTGTGGAAATGGAAAAATGTACAAGGATTGCCACATGAAGAGAGGCAAGAAACAGAAGAATAAATGGTGATTAGTCATCAAGTATTGAAGAGCGCATTCTCTCTAACAATGCGTCTGCCTTGCCTAACTTACTGCGAGTCCTTTCCAAGTCATCGTTGGCTATGATTACATCTTCACCGATATGCAATTCCTCCTTGGCTTCCAATGCCTCATCTATTCTACTGACATCTTTGAATTGGCGGACTACACTCCTCAATTCCGCGACTACTGAATCAATTTGAGTCTCGGTGAGTGAAACACCAGAAGGAAGAGATGGCACATCTTTTGGTGAAATATATCCTAATTCAACACCAACGATTCCCCCACATGCGATGATTCGAGGTCTTAATTCTGGAGTATTAACATCATATCCTCGACTTTCCATGAAACGTACCAAGAGGGCTTGAGATGTTGGACCATATTCTCCTTCACTTCTGCGCAGGATGGATTCAACGACTTGCTCAAAGGCGCTGATACTCTTCTCCAATCGGTTGAGTGTTCGCTGCGATGAGGCCGACATATGTACGGCGCCATGTTGTAGAATACGAATGAGGCGCTCCTTGCGGGCTGCTCTTGGGTCAGTTGAGGATGCCTGAGCATCGAGACTAACATGCAAGTCGAAGAGACCGTGTAATCTACCACTAATTGGGGGCATTCGTAAATCAAGACCTTGTTCACGACCAAATCTCTCAAACGCCATCCTAGCCTGAACATGGTCATCTGCTGCTGCTTCCAAAATTGATTCCAAGCCTTCAACAAGTCTGGGCCTGACCTTCTCGAATAGACGCATGGCTTCTCTTTCTCGCCATGAACCTGGGCCTGCTGTCAATGTTGAACGCTCCTCTGCAACCTGAGAGATGATTTCGGACATTCTATCGACGATTCTATTTCGCACCGCTGTCAAGGAAACTTGAATGCCTTTACTTCCAAGGCTGTCGAGGAATGAATCTACATCTTCTCCATCATGAGCATTACCAATTAGGAGGAATTCTCGCAAAGATGCATCAATCTCTGCCATTCTGGCCTCAAGTTCGATAACTGCCTGTTCACTACCTGAATCTTCAACATGGATTTCCTTTGCTTGGCTATCGACTTCACTAGCATGCCATCTATCTCTAGCAGTTGCTAGCCAACCACGAATAGTATGGGAGAGATTGTCCTCATCCACATCCAAACCGCTACTTCTCAATTGTTCACGGAATTCTGATTCTTGTTCAAAAGACCACGAACCATGATTGCGAGAGACAAACCTTTCCACTTCTGTTCTTAATGCCAATTGCCTTTCTGGAGAAAGTTCCCCCTCTAAGACCGCAGGTAGGGTACTGGAAGGTAATGCCATCGGAGCTTCTAATTCAGGCTCTGGTTCAACTTCTGCAATGAGAGGGGGTATCTCGATTTTTGGTTCAATCTGCAAAACATCTTCGATTAAGAAATCCGGTTCTTTTTCCTCATGTACTGGCAAGGATGGGATAGTTGGTAATTTACTGCTCTTTCCTCGAGGTCTTCGCAGACTCTTCTTGACTTTACCCCAGCCTCCTTCTTGAGATGCTAAGACTCCGGCAACTCTACCCAGCAATTGCGGCTTACTACCTGAGCGTGGCAATTTGAATTTGATACACAAAGCATGCAATTCATCTCTCGTCATGCTGTCAAGCATTCCTGTATGCAATTGCTTTGGGTCCTTGTTGAGGTGAAGCCATAGGCGCTGTTTCTTTTCTTTTACAGAACCTGAGCGTTTTATTCCAAAGGTTGCTAGAATCGTACCAAGGTCAGAATTGGAATGAGATTGTATGGCCTCCCCTGACAAATCCCATTCACTAAGGCAATGGTGAGCGATGAGCCTTACTCTAATTGTCTCGACATTTCCAGCCTTTGAAAGTCCGGCTTCGATGGCCATTTCTCGCAGGTCATCCAACTTCGACTGATATAGCCGCGAAAGCATATCTTGTTGGTTGCTCAGGTTATCACCAAAGCCTATGCCCACTTGATGACCTCAAGTATGTTGCCATTGCTAGACGGCCCTACGGGCCGATTAACAAACCCTTCCAAGACTGCCAATTCCATGTCCTAACCAACAGGTTGAAGCGGTAGTGCTCGAGCAAAGGAATCAATGGGTCGGAACCGCAAGGACGCCCGCGCAAACATGCGTGAACTATCAGCAAAAGAAGAAGCAATGTTCCAAAATATGATCTCCGACCTGAAGAAATTGGAAACAGAACTTCGCACCTCTATCGAAGAACGCTCATTAAATATCGAAGCAACATTGCTTGACTTGGCAGGTGCAAGAGATGCAATCAATGCTGGGTTAAAGGCTGCCCGTAAGGACTTAGAGAAATTGAACCGAAAACTCGGAAAATCAAAAATCGATCAAAAAGCACCTCAATCAATCCGCGAGGTTGCCAGAAAATTAGGCGATGTCAGGAATACCTATGTGAGTTTCAGAAAAAGAGCGTCAGAGGCTCTAAACAAACCACCAACTTCGGTTGATATGGTTGAAGAATTTATGCAAAGCATCATCAAAACTGCATCTTCTTGGGAGGATGAAGCGAGAAAAATCGAAGGAGGTTTTGCTAGTTCAGTGGACTTTAGCATGCCTGAACAATTTGCTTCACTCGAAGGCCTAGTCAAAGGTGGTGGATATGAAGTCATTCTTGCAGGAGAAGATAGAGACCCTGAGGTCCTGAAAGCCTTCAACGAAGAGTTGGAGAACTTGATGAATCCAGAAGACCCAGAAGACTAATCTATTGTCAATCAGTAAGGGCTCAAAAACTGCTCAACCAAGGTCAAATCATCCTTATTTGGTCTCTTTTCTAAGGCAACAGCCAACAATTCATCCCATTCAAGCATTGTTCGGACAATTTCTTCGTATGCATATTCCAATGGCCCAGTTCGCTCGATTGCAATTGTTCGCTTTCCATTGACATTGAGAGTCTCCATGCGTATTTCAACTCGAGTTCCTCTTTTCGCTACACGACCATCTCTATTCATGAATGATTCAGTGAGGCTCAAGTCTTCGCTCGCTTCTGCTTCTCGTAGGATGGTTCCAATACCTCGTTGCTCAACATGTATTCCAACTAAATCACGGATTGAATTTGGAATCCTACTCCATAATTCTAATTCATTGGTGAAAGCGATTTCAGCAGGCTTGTCATTGAAGATGTTAGTTCTCTCATATGGGAAGCCTTTTCGACTAAGTAATACTGATAATCCGGAGAATGTAGGAGGAATAAAATGGGCTCTTTCTGGATTTCCACGATGCATTCCAAGGGTATGCCTACGGGCTCTAATTCCTGCTGCTGCCCAGCGCCCCCTATCGATAATGTAGCCATCGATTTCCCCTTCCCCTCGAAGTTTTTCCATCCAAGGCACGAGGCCAGACCAAGCCTCATCCTGAGGTTTTTCAAATCTATCAAAAGCATCTTCTAAAGACATCGTATGAATATCTATTCGCGCCCTCCTCATTTGTCTTCTCAACATCCGATTAGGGCAAATTAACAAAGCATTCTTTGGCAAATATTCTGCTTTGTCCTCGCTAATCAAAACCCAGGTTGCTTCTCGTCTTGGCAAGGTTGCTGCAAGTTCCAAGCCATGCTGATTCATTGTAGCCCATACTTCAGCAGGTAAGAGAATTAAATCCACTTTTGCTTCATTTAGGGCTTGAAGAGCAGATTCTTGGGTTTTGAAAATATTTGATTCAAGATGTGCAGCATCTCCTTTCTCCTCCAAATTAGTTAGTTTTCTAAGGAATTGGTCGACCGTTCCGGAACCATCTTCGGGCGGAATTGCAATGCACAGCGCCTTTTCTTGCATCCAACCAACCTCGGCGGACTGTTGTCCGCAAGATGAATCCGACAGCCACCCGTTGATATATCCGACCCCTCTCCTTTGCATGATAAGATGAGCCAACGACTGCTTGTAGAGGATTCAATGGAAGCCGCTCGGCTTAGAGTTGAGGCTGAACTTGAGGTATTTCTTGAACAGTGTATCGTCCGAGATGGAGAAGTTGCTGAACTTGCTACAAGTATGGTTATGGCAGGTGGCAAAAGAACTAGGCCAATTTTGATTCTTCTTGCATATGAAATGGCTGGCGGAGAAAATATCGAAGAAGTTCTACCAATGGCTTTGGCCTATGAATTAATTCATACTGCAACTTTAATTCACGACGATATTCATGATGCTGCAAAGTATAGACGAGGCATTCAAACAATTCACGAGCGCCATGGTCTGGCCAAGGCCATCATCGCTGGTGATTGGTTATTTGTCCAAGGGTTTGGGCTAGGCGGCGGCAGATATGGAGAAAGGATTGTCAAATTAATGTCAAAATGCTGTGCTGATATCGCCACCGCCGAATTAAAGCAATTAGCCCACATCAATGACCTTGCTACTACGCCTGAAGATTATGATGCAATAGTTCGCGGTAAAACTGCTGGACCCTTCGCTGCCGGCTGTGAAGCAGCCGCACTCATCGCTGGTCAAGAAGCAAGCAAAGCAGCAGCGTTGGGTAGATTTGGAATGCAACTTGGAATTGCATTCCAATTAGTTGATGACCTCCTCGACCTCCTTGGCGATGTGCAAATGGGGAAACCAAGAGGAGCAGATGTGCTTGAAGGAAAGATGACCCTGCCACTAATTCACGGACTAACCATGCTACACGGCGATGCAAGGCAGCAATTATCCGAGGTCATCGATTCCTTCAATGATGGATTGTGGCAAGAATTAATCTCATTATTAGAACGAGCAGGAAGTCTGGATTATTCTCGCTCACTCATCAGAACTCACATGGAAAGGGGCCTCGAAGAATTGCAAATCTTTGAAGAAAGTGAGGCTCGAAATGTGATAATATCCTTGGCAAAAGAACTGATGCTACGACAAATCTGAGGCGGCAAGATGGCGACTTCAGCAATCGAGCATCGCTCAGTCCTAATCATTGGTGCAGGACCAGCAGGTAGCGCAGCAGCACAACGCTTAGCCGAAGATGGAATCGATGTATTAGTGATTGAAAAACGTCAAATTATTGGCAACCCAGCGCAGTGTGGGGAATGCATTCCAGAATGGGGCGAGGTCATCGGCGCCTTTCCAAAAGCTGCAAAAGAAGAATGGCTACGAAATTACTTCATTTTCCCAGAACGAATCAAGTTGCACCCTCTAAGATGGATGAGAATATATTCCCCAAGTGGAAAGTCATGGAAAATGCCGCTCGATGCTTTCGCAGCCCACCGCCTACAATTCGATGGCCTACTCGCCGATAGAGCAATGAATGCAGGGGCAGAAATCAGAGTCGATACAGCATTAACCAATATTATCACAAATAGAAAAGATGGAAAGGATCTGTATGCGACAAATAATGGCAAAATAACCGCTGATATAATTATCGATGCAAGTGGTTCATTGGCTCATGTTGCGCGCCTCAGAGGCGGCCACCAAGGAGAAGACCAAGTACCAACAATTTATGCTCAAGTTTCAGGTGAAATCCCCGAAAGTTTCGACATCTTCCTAGGTGCAATTGCACCGATGGGATATGCTTGGATAATTCCCAAAGGAGAGGGATTTGCAAACGTGGGAATTGGTGTAAAAGCAGGAGCCATGAAAGGGGTACTGAAAGAACATCTAAAGAAACTCTGCGATGAATTAAACCTAACCATTCACTCTTGGGGGGGCGGGTGGATTCCGATGGGTGGAACGGTCAAGAATCTGGTCAAAGATAATGTTCTAGCAGTAGGAGATGCAGGTGGATTAGTGATGCCATCAAATGGGGGTGGGATTTCTCAAGCGATAATGTCAGGGTTCTATGCTGGAGAGGCGGTTATTCAGCACTTTAACAACGGGATGGAATTACAAAACTACCATCGCAGAACCATGAATGTGATGAAGAAATCACTGAAAACAAGCCTGAGAACAAAGAAAATCGCCTACCTCATCCTACGTTGGAATTGGAGTGCAGAATTGGCGATGAGGTTTTTAGGGCCAATCGGCGGGATTAGACGAGCAGTTGAATGTAAGAAATCTATTTGGATTATCTGAGTTTTAGCATAACATTGACCTGTAAGTAGGGAATCGGAGGGTCATGGCACGAACCCCGTCCCCGTATGAAAGTAGTTTGATTGGAAAAAACTCAATTACATTTAGACAAAAGAGACTGCTAACCATAATGGCAATAATATTGATGATTTTTTCGAGTCTTTTACCAGTTTTATCGATTGAAAAAGAATCAAATCCTCAATTATTATTTACTGAACCATCATATTCTCAACATTTAGCAGAAGAAGACCAGTCGGTTGGAGGTGAACATATGGCCTTTGGAGCCTATTGGACTAGAGATGGTCACACATTGAGTTCAAATGACTGGGATGGCGATGGATTAGCCAACAATATCGATAGATTCCCAACGGATTTCTCAAGGCCTGCTCAACCGATGGCCGATAGGATTCAATGTTCTGATAATAGCCAATTGCCATGTTTCAATGATGTCGGTTTCTCGATGTCGAGCGACCCTATCGTCAAGTTCAGCGACCTGACCTTTCCCTTCAATTCAAACTGGGCCGATATCGATGGAGATGGAGACCATGACATGAGTATCAGTTCGGGAAGCAAATTGAATCTATTCTTCAATGAGAATGGACAGATTCCTGATGAGCCCACCAGCAACTTCAATGCTGGAGATTTCATTTTCTCTATTGATTGGGGAGACATGGATTCTGATGGTGACCTCGATTTGTTGGTAGGAAATTTTCCTGCGGTCAATCTGAATACCCTTGAGGTTGATGACTCCGGCGGACATAACCGAGTCTACATCAATAATGGAAATGGTCTGGATTCTATACCAGTCTGGTCAAGCAATGCAAGTGGGATGTTGACTTCTTCAGTTGCATGGGCCGACGTGAATGGAGATGGGCTGCTCGATGCATTCTTTGGAAACCGCGACTGGTTCGATGAAGAGAATCCAAACTTAAACGATCCCGAAATGAAGAATCACATCTATCTCAATGATGGCAGCGGCTCCCTAGAGAGCACCCCTTGGTGGTCCAGTGACTCGACATTTCCAACCATCGGAATTGAACTCGCCGATGTGGATAACGATGGAGATGTTGACATGTTGGTGACAAATGAAGTGGGTCGTTTGTCAGGTGGCGTAACTTGGTCAGGCTTCCTTGAATATTATGAGAACGACGGAGGTTTTGCTCCGACTCCCACTTGGACGAATGCATCCTCCCTAGAGGTGTATACTAAAAATGCTGCAGTACTTTCAGACATTGATGGTGATGAAGACCTTGACCTTGCCTTTGGGCAGGAAAGAGGAACTATTCATGTTCTTGAATTTGATGGCGGTACTTTCCAAGACATTCCATTATGGAGTAGTTGCTTAGAAACTCCAGATGGTATGGGTGGTGTGATGAGCGATGGCTATTGTGAGACCAAGTATGGCCCAATCGCTTGGGCTGACATGAATCAGGATGGCGAGGAAGACATCATAGCTATGACAGAATCTGGCGATGGCTCTTGCATCTTCCTCAATATTGGAGGTAATCTTTCATTCCAACCGTCGTGGTGCGACGAAGCACAAGGTCAGTGGACATCCATGGATATGGGAGATTTGGATGGAGATGGAGATATTGACATCGTACGCACAAGTCTGGACGCCGGAAGAGCCGAGATACTTCTGAATCCTGTAAGAACAATCAGTACTTACGAGGAAGGTGAAGGTCCTGAACAAGGTACATTCTGGTCAATGTCACTTTCAGTTCCAACCATTCCATACGAAAAATGTGAGTCAAGTTTCGATGGGGTAGAAATTGATTATTGGATAGGTTGCACTTGGGAAGAGAAGTATGTATCTATCAATTCTGACCGACGGATATTAGATGTAGGGCTCTATCCTTCTGAAACGGAAACGGATTTCTATCTTGTTTCAGAAGATAATGCGGTGTACATAGCCAGTGAATCTGGTGGAGGAATGGTGGTTGATGCGAATCAATCGCTTAACGGGATGGCTGTTGGTGACATTGATGGAGACGGAGATTTTGATATCGTAGGTGGTAATCAGGACAAGTTTACTACCTATTTACGTCAGGACCATGTCAGTCATGAATACGATGGCTCAAGTGGTCCATTGGGCATGTGGGAGAATTACACTTACTCTTTCATTCCAATCGAATGGAACAGCACTGGGACTCAGGATGATTACAACCTGAAATCAATGTCTTTATCCGATATCGATGGGGATGGCGATTTGGATCTATCTTATGCACTCGAGGATTGGAATGGAGTCTCCACGCCAGGAGTCTGTGTTCACAGGAACATCGATGGCTTGGGGAACTTCACCGAGGACCCTGTCTGGTGCGGAATGCCGATGACCGAAGCAAAAGGGATTGCATGGGAAGATTTCGACGATGATGGAGACGAAGATTTGGCAGTTGCCGCAGATGGCAATCCAATTGTTGTCTATGTCAACAACGGCGGGAGTGGTGGATTCACCAAGATGGATTTGAATCATCCACAATGTATTGACAATTGTCAGTTGCGTTCGGTCGCTTGGGTGGATTTGGATAATGATGGAGACAAGGAACTTGTTGCAGGCGGGCAGATGGTACGTCCAGTGATATTCCGCAATAATGCAGGAGTGCTTTCCACCGCCAATTCACGTTCATTGGATGACATGATAAGTGCACAGGAAATCATCGCTGCAGATATTGACAGGAATGGGTATCAAGACCTGATAATGGCAAATAGAGATGGAGGCGATGTCATTTATCTCAATGATGGCGGAACTGTTGCTGCAACGTATTCTTGGATGGATGGTTCAAACCTTGGAAGAACAGAGGGGATAATGGCATTGGATGTGTTTGATTACGACGCCTTTTCACGCGATGGCGGGATAGAAATACTATCTTATAATGAAGATGAAATCCTACTGTTGGAAACAAGATTCGACAATGATGGCGATATGAAACCTGATGAAGCATACAATGACCTGAATTCTGACAATGAAGATTTCGACCACATGCCGATGGACCCAACTCAATGGGAGGATACTGACCTAGATGGCTATGGTGAAGAAGAACGTGGAATGCTCCCCGATTCATGCCCCAATATATGGGGGGAATCATGGCGCGACCGTTGGGGCTGTGCCGATGAGGATGGCGATGGAGAGTCGAATCTGTACGATGATTTCTGGATTAAGGACACCCAGTGGGATGACACTGATGGAGATGGTCTAGGAGATAACTATGGCAATCCGAATTGGGCTTCACAGCGCATGATGTATTGGCCAGGTGAGTTCATCCCAGGTGCTTACAACCCTGACCCATATCCAATGGACCGAGACAATGATGGATATGAAGATGCAGAACTCTTTGAGGCAAATGCGACAGGAAATTTCGACGATTGTATCTTCAATTACGGTAAGAGCAGATTCGACCTTTTCGGCTGTCCCGATGCTGACAATGATGGCTGGAGCGACAGTGCCGACCTCTTCCCTGGTGACATGAGCCAGTGGAACGACAGCGATGGCGACGGCTATGGAGATAATCCGATGGGCACGATGGGCGATGCATGTCCCGATACTTATGGAAATTCGACAACGGACGAGTACGGTTGTCCAGATGAGGACGGAGACGGCTGGTCATCGTTCAACGATATCGATGATACAGATGGTTGGGAATGGAAGGACTTCGACGGCGACGGCATTGGTGACAATGGCGACCAGTGCCCATATGATGCTGGAAACGTTCAGATGGGACCAGACAGAGGTTGCCCTGACAATGATGGCGACGGCGTGGCTGACCGTAGTGATGCTTTCCCAAATAATCAGGAACAATGGGCTGATGAGGATGAGGACGGTTTCGGTGATAATCAGGCTGCAGGATTCCATGATGATTGCCCAGATGAAGAAGGAGAATCATTCCGCATGCAGGTGCGCGGTTGCGTAGACAGCGACAATGATGGCTTCGCTGATGACCTTGAGGATTGTGACGATGTTCCAGGACTCTCTCATATCGCCATGTTAGGCTGCCCAGACAGTGACGGAGACGGACTGCCAGATGATGTCGATCTCTATCCAGGTCCACACGGTGGAACCGCTGATGATTACGATGGCGACGGTGTTGCAAATAGCGAGGACGCCTTCGAGTTCGACCGAACCCAGACCAATGACAGCGATGGAGATGGACACGGTGACAACCAATCCTTAGGTGCCACCACTCCCGACCAGTTCCCTGATGATGCAGGGGCATGGGGTGATTCTGATTCTGATGGTTTCACTGACCAATTGAACAATATCAACACTGACGACTGTCCTTCTATTCCAGGAAGTAGCACCACTCCGTGGAGAGGATGTCCAGATATCGACGGTGACGGTATCATGGACCTTGCCGACAAGGATGCTGATGGAGATGGCATTTCCGATTCACTCGAGGAACAGGCGGGAGGTGCTCTAGGCACACCGTTCGACATCTACAATGCAAGTTCTGTACCAAACGACCTCGATGGAGATGGAATTCCTGATGTCCTCGACGAAGATAGTGATGGCGACGGCTTCCCAGATGAACTAGAAAACGAGCGTGGTAGTGATCCCATGGATGCTAATCAGACACCGATGAATATGTATGGGGAAGGTGAGAGCGGATTCTACTACGTGCCTGGTGAAGGATTCAAATCAGGTTACCAAGAAGAGGGCTATGAAATTTCAGCTTCAATGGCAATTGACATGGTGACCAGTGAATTCCTATTTCCAATGCTGTTGTTGCCATTATCTCTGTTGATGATGATGCGAAAAGGAAGGCGTTTCAAGAAGATGAGAAAGCGCCTTGGTAACTGTAATGACATGGACATCCTGAAGGAATATGAAGGCGATATCGACCAGATGATTCTGAAGAAAAAGGTGAAGGTTGAACATGGTATGCTACTACGCAATCAATTTGAGCGAATCAGAGATGATATCGAAGGCACCCCCGCTCCAACTAGATCAGCCCCCCCACAACAACAACATCAGCCACCTGAGTCCCCTGGGAGGCAATGGTAATCAAGATTCATCGGGTTTTTTGGCAATAAAACGCTCTGCCATGAAGAATGGCCAGTATAGACGGCCTTTGACCTCGCTGAATCCAACTTGTCTCATCATTTTCTTGTAGTGAGAAATTGTTCCGAAGTGAGTGTAAGTTTTTGCTAACCATTTCCAAGGGTGGTTTTTGTCTTTTGTTACTCTTCTTGCAACCCATTGGACTACCGTGCCCATCCAGATTCTCCCCATCAATCCCTGTAATGCATTTGATTTTCCGGCGTCACAAATGAGGAGTAGACCTCCTGGTTTGAGGACACGGAGGATTTCGCTAAGGCCCTTGGCCTTGTCATGAAAATCTCTGAAGGAGAATAAGCAGCATACTCTATCGAAGGAGTTGTCAGCAAGCGGTAGGTCTTCTGCAACGCCCTGTACGAAGGTGGCGTTTTCTTCACCGACCCGTTTTCTTGCTACTGCTAGCATTTCCTCGCTTGGGTCCAAGCAGGTGATATTCACATTTTGTAGGGATTCGGAAAAGGTTCCGGGGCCACAGCCGATTTCCAAGACATCCATGCTGGGTTGGATGAATGAGGCGATGTTCTTTCGCCAGCGCTTGTCTTGGCCGAGGGTTACTATACTGTTGACTTTGTCATATACGGGAATGGTTGCCTCTAGGTTGGTCATCAACTCTTTCCATGCCGCTTGGCCCATACCATCGCGGTCAAGCGAATTTGGCGCCTTATCTCTTGCCATTCGAACCTTCGCAGGGCGAGCCTGTTTTCAAGCATACCATTTACTCTGCTGACCTGCGGATTTCACCGCTACGAAGGTACTGAGTTGAAGGCGTTGACGGTATTATCATAAACTCTTCATGGGTGGCAGAACCACCTTGAGGTGTAATGATGGGCAAGATAGATGTTCTACGTGGAATCAAGGAGGCAGAATCATCGGCAACGGCATCGCTTGAGGATGCCAAAAGCAAGGCTGTTCAAACTCTTACAAATGCAAGAATAAAGGCTGCAGGTATTATTAAAGTTGCCAATGAAAAAAGCCAAGTTGCAACTCAGGCTAGTCTCGACGGTGCGCGTGAAAGTGCATCCGTTGAAGCAGATAAAGTCTCCACCGAAGGAGACTCCGCTTTGGAAGCAATTCACACCTCTGGTATTAATCGCAGACAAGATGCAATCAAGTTGGTTCTTTCGGGATTTGACGAGTGAATAATTAAAAGGAAATCTAGGGGTATTTTTCATGAGTGCTTTTACCCCAGCAACAATGCATCGAATTACAGTAGCAGGTACTATCTCACAATTAGATGGTGTCCTTGCAACTACAGGTCGCTTAAAGTGCATCCACTTAATAGATTCAAGTGGTGATGATGACGGGTTTAGCCTTGGCACCCCACATGGGGATGCAGATGCAGTATCTTCCTTATTGGCAAAAGTTCGTGCTGCTGTTTCGAGAATTAGACCAGATACTAATCAACCAGCACTTGCAATATCCCAAGTTAAGAAAAACTTAGATGGCGATTTCTCCAAAGATATCGATTCCATCCTTGAGAAGGCAAATACATCAGAAGATGCCAGTTCAGAGATTGAAAAATTAGAGGAAGAACTTGACGGGCTGGAAATAGTTTTTCCACTTGGATTGGACCTTGAACTTTTACAAAAGTATGATTCTCTGGTAATTAACCTTGGTAAATTATCGTCTGGCATATCCGACCTACCTTCAACTGCTATGGTTTTCTCGGCAGGCGGATCTATTGCTGTATTCTGCCGTAAAGATGAGGCGAGTGCTGTACAAGAAGTCCTGAATTCAAATTCATTTGAAGAAGTAACTGCTCCAGAAGGTAGTGGTAGTTGCAAAGATAGAATGAAGATTGTCAGAGGCCGCATCGAAGAATTGAGGGAACGTGTTGACAAATCCGAAGAATTCCTCTCAAATTGGGCTGAAAATAATGGCCAGATGCTGTTAGGAGTTATGGAAGAACTTGAAAGGCGGCTTGAAATTCTTCAAGCACCAGTAAGAATTAGCACTAGCGACCATGCATTCCTACTTGATGGATGGATAACAGAAGATGATTGCAAGAGAGTTGAGGATGCTTTTACTATTACTAAAGTAGCAACATTCGTAGAAATCGAAGAGTATTCTTCAAGCCATGGCCACCATGATGATGAGGAAGAGGAACTTCCTCCAATCGCCTTCACTAATCTCGATGCAGCAAAACCCTATGAGTTGCTGACAGACTTAGTTGGCCGCCCAAGATATGGCCGTATCGACCCCACAGTTTTCATGATGTTCACATACCCACTTTTCTTTGGTTTGATGCTTGGTGATATGGGCTATGGCTTGGCAACAATCTTGTTGGCTGGTTGGGTTAAGAAAAGTTTCGGCAACTCCACCGAAGGCGCCTTAGCCGCTCGTTTGTTGAAATACATCGGTATTTCGTGTGTACTATTTGGTTTCCTATATGCCGAAATATTTGGCTTTGAAATAGGAAGTGGCCACGAACCTTCATGGATTGCTTGGATGGCCGTCTTTTACGACTGGGCCCACCATGCGAGCATCACCCTTCCTTTCAATGTAGAATTGGCATACCCCTTCCATCGAGTCGGTGGAAACATGGGCGACCTCATTCTGATTTCCTTATACCTTGGAATAACTCACTTGACAGTCGGCTACTTAATCGGCATGCGTGATGTAGTGAAAGAACATGGCTGGGCAGCAGGATTCTTTGAGAAGGGATGTTGGATTATGATTTTACTCGGTGGTTCTGCTGCTGCTTACGGTTTCATGGCAGCCAAAGGACATACAGATTCTGCCCACGTCGAATTCCTAGACCTGATGTTATTGAGTGGAGTTACTACTGTTGTTATTGGAGTTGTTTGCGCTAGCTGGGGTTTGGTAAAATACGAAGGTTTTGGGGCTGCTGGATGGATGATTGGACCTTTAGAAACCATTTCACTCCTTTCCAATACGCTCTCCTATATCCGACTCTTCGCAATCGGAGTTGTTGGTGTCAAGATTGCTGAAGCAGGAAATAATCTCGGCTATCACAACATGGTCGTCAACATTGAGCATTTACTTGCAGGAGAGGACGTGGTATTGAGTGCCATCCTCGTTATTCTTACTCTTATGTTATGGTTAGGTGTTCAGGTATTTGCCTGGGTGCTTGGGGTGTTTAGTCCCAATATCCATACCGCCCGTCTTCACTTCGTGGAGTGGATGGGCAAGTTCCACGAAGGAGTGGGGGAACCTTTCGCCCCCCTCGGCGGTGCTAACCGCTATTGCACGGAAGGTAATTTATAGTCCAAAAGGACAAAATGGAGGTATGTGAAATGATGAAAAAACTCGTGAAAATGAGCATGAGAACGTTGGTGGTATTGATGTTGGTGACTTTGGTCACAGACACAGTAGCAGCACAGACGACAGACACAAGCGCAGACAATGAACAGACTGTAGAAGCATGGGGTAAACTCGGTGCTGGTCTTGCAGTTGGTCTAGCGGGCATTGGTGCCGGTATTAGCCAAGGCAATATCGGTGCAGCAGCAGTTGGTATGTTAGCAGAAGATCCTGGCCGATTCGGTCACGCTATCATATTCACTGCATTGCCAGAGTCGATTGTAATTCTAGGTCTGCTGCCACTGTTCATGTGAGCGCTGACGAGGTTGAGGGATTCGTTCCTTCGAACTCAAAGGTGGAATAAAAATGACATTGGAAAAACTCGCAGAGGAAATCGCCTCAGCCGCACAGGCTGAAGCAGATACCATCATCGAGAATGCAGAGTCTGAAGCGGCTTCGATAATCGCTGAGGCAGAGTCTGAGGCGAAAGCCATCATTGATGGACAAGGAGAGAAGGCTAGCCGCGAAGCAAGCCAACTGGGTATGGAATTAGTGGCAAGCGCTAAGCAAGCCAACCAAAAACGCCAGTTGATTGCTCGCAGAGAAGAACTCGATGCAACACATGATGCTCTCAAAGAGCAAGTTGGAAGCGCTGCTATGAAGGGTAGAAAAAAACTACTCAATGGCCTGCTAAAGAAGGCAAAGGCAGAGGCTGCTAAAGGCATGGTATTACACCCTGTTTCGATGGACCGCAAGGTTCTCGATGATGCAGCAAGTGGCTTCAAATTCGGAGATGATGTCGAAGGATTAGGTGGATTTATACTGGTATCAAAAGATGGTGCTGTCAGCCTAGACTTCAGATTTGATGGCATTCTTGAAACAACTTGGGATGATAAACTCGGCCAAGTTAGTGCAAAATTATTTGATTGAAATGGAGGAATGAAGGTTGATCACAGGTTCATCGAACCCAAGCACAGCAGCAGCTCGTGCTAAGGCTAGAAAGAGCAATTTGATTGACAGAACCCGCTTACGTCAGTTGATTCAACAAAGCCCAGCACAGTTAGCAACAAGCGTGGCTGATTCAGGCTACAGGACTGAAATCGATATTTATGCAGCCAAACACAGTGGAAGCGACCTCATAGAATTAGCATTGACACAAAATTTGGAAAATGAATTAGTGTCGGTACTAAAAGTCTGCACTGGGAAATTAAAGGAGCAAGTTCGAATTTATGCAGAACGTTTCACTTACCAGAACGCTAAGACAGTACTTCGTGCGATTAGTACCAAGGCGGATTTGGAAGAAGTCGCCCATGCGGTTCTACCCGTGGAGAATGAATGTAACACCTCATGGCTGAACATCATCAGCAATTCGGATAGTCTATCTGAGGCAACAGAATTAATGAAAAAGTTGCCACTTTCTAAGGCCTTTGCTAACATAGATGCAGATGCTTCACTCAGCGAGTATGAAGATGCGCTAGACCGACATTACTTCGAAAAGGCTTTAGCAGCAGCAAAGGGGATGGGCCTAGCAGATAGGATTCTTCGCAACCACCTACAAATGGAAATCGACCACCGAAATATCATCAACGTTTTTGAAGCCCATAATCTTGGTCTCTCTACTGAGGACATTCGAAACTCCCTCCTTGATGGAGGAAGGCTGATTCCAACTGGGCAGTTGAATGCTGTTGCAAATGCAGATGATGATGGAGTCTTGGATATTCTACGCCGCTCAAGTCGCTTCGACAGTGCTGGCCTTGAAGATTCATTAAAAGAAGCTAAAACTTTGAGGACTCTTGACCCTGTTGTCATGTGGTTACATGAGCGTGAGAAGAAAGACCTGACAAGGATGTCATACCTTCATCCTCTATCGGCTCTGCCTGTCATTCACTACATCTCACTGAAGGTCCAAGAAGTAACTGATTTACGACTAATTGTAAGAGGCGTTACTGCCGGCTTATCAGCAGAAGTGCTGGAGGCTCACATACTGTGAGGTGATTATGATGGAAATTGCAATAGTAGGAACATCAGACTTCGCTTTGGGATTCCAGTTAGCTGGAATCAACAATTTACACAGTCCACAAGACGACGCGGAATACGCCGATACTCTTCGTGGACTACTCAAAACAAAGGAGGTGGGAATCGTAGTGGTTGACTCCGAGATTCTTGCCCGAATGCCAGAGCGTTTGAAAGCAGCGCTCTCAAACAGCGTGTCACCCACCGTGCTAGGCATCGGCACAGGGGAGGACAACACCTTACGTGAACAAATTCGTAAGGCAATAGGAGTCGACCTCTGGAAGTGATGCATCCAACAAAATAAGGAAGTGAAAGCAATGAGTAAAGAAGGAACAATCTACAGGATATCGGGACCCGTGGTAACAGCCATTGGTATGAACGCCAGCATGTTCGATATCGTCCGTGTGGGCGATGAAGGACTGATGGGGGAAGTAATTGAATTACATGGTGAGAAAGCGATTATCCAAGTCTACGAAGACACTAGCGGTATTCGCCCCGGTGAGCCAGTCACAAATACTGGTGACACGCTCTCCGTTTCACTCGGACCTGGTTTATTGACTGAAATCTATGATGGAATACAGCGCCCATTGGCTACCCTCGAGGAAATCATGGGTGTTTTCATCACCAGAGGAGTCGATGCTGATGGAATCAACATGGAGAAAATCTGGACTTTTGAGGCGACCGCTGCAGAAGGCGACCGCGTAGAATCCGGACAGGTAATTGGCAGTGTTCAGGAAACTGAGACCATCGCCCACAAAATCATGGTTCCACCCGGACAAAGTGGAGTAATCACGTCAATCAAGAGCGGTGATTTCAATGTAACAGAAACTATCTGCACTTTGGATGATGGAACAAAATTGCAAATGTTGCAAAAGTGGCCAGTCCGCTCACCCCGCCCATTCCGCCAGAAGTACGCTCCAGATACCCCACTAGTAACCGGAATGAGAATCCTCGACTTCCTATTCCCACTCGCTAAGGGTGGAGCAGCAGGAATCCCTGGCCCATTCGGCTCTGGGAAAACTGTTACTCAGCAAAGCCTTGCAAAGTACTCAGATGCTCAAATCGTGGTCTACATTGGATGTGGAGAGCGTGGAAATGAAATGACTGAAGTATTGGCAGAATTCCCTCACTTGATTGACCCTAATACCGGTCAGCCACTGATGAACAGAACTGTGATGATTGCAAATACCTCTAACATGCCAGTGGCTGCTCGTGAAGCATCAGTATATACTGGAATTACCATAGCAGAATACTTCCGCGATATGGGATACGACGTTGCATTGATGGCAGATTCCACAAGTCGCTGGGCAGAAGCAATGCGTGAGATTTCCTCTCGCTTAGAAGAGATGCCTGGAGAAGAAGGATATCCAGCATACCTATCAAGCCGCTTAGCAGAATTCTACGAACGTGCCGGTCGTGTCGAAACCCTCGACGGAGAGGATGGTTCAATCACCGTTATCGGAGCGGTATCACCACCTGGAGGAGATATTTCAGAACCGGTCAGTCAAGGAACTCTTCGAATCGTGAAGGTGTTCTGGGGATTAGATGCTGGCCTAGCACGCCAACGCCATTTCCCAGCAATCAACTGGTTGAACTCCTACAGCCTATATCCACAATCACTGAACCAATGGTTCCGCGACAATGTGGCACAAGACTTCCCCGAAATCCGCACTGAAATCAGTGGATTGCTACAAATCGAAGCAGAACTGCAAGAAATTGTGCAACTAGTCGGTTCAGACGCACTACCGGTGGACCAACAACTAACTTTGGAAGTTGCAAGAATGATTCGTGAATATTTCCTACAACAAAACGGCTTCCACGAAATCGATGCTTACTCTGGAGTAGAACAACAATACAAGATGGCAAAAGCCATTCTAACATTCCAAGAGAGTGCAAAGAAAGCAATGGCAGCAGGTGGATTATTGGAGGACGTAGTTAACGTACCAGCCCGTACTACCCTTATGCGAAGCAGATTCGAAAAAGGCTACCTCGACAGAATCGATGGCCTTGTGGATGATATGAACAAAGAAATCGCTGCGGCGGTGGAGAATAACTGAGGAGGTGTGATGAATGAGCGCAAAAGAATACAGGACAATCACTGATGTTAAGGGACCACTAGTGTTTCTGAACAATACCCACCCAGTCGCGTTCGGAGAAATCGTCTCCTTACGCTTGGAAGATGGGAGCATAAAGAATGGACAAGTACTCGATACCAGCAACGACTTGGTTGTCGTTCAAGTTTTCGAAGGCACAGCAGGAATCAACCTGACAGCGGGTGTCAAGTTCATGGGCGACGTCTTCAAATTACCAGTCAGCACAGATATGATTGGTAGAATCCTTGACGGAGCAGGTCGACCAAGAGATGGTGGACCTGAAATCATCGCAGACAAAAAAGCCGACATTATCGGTGCTGCAATCAACCCATACAGCCGCCAATCACCCCACGATTTCATTCAAACTGGTATTTCAGCAATCGATTGTTGTACTACTTTGGTCCGTGGACAAAAACTACCAATTTTCTCGGCGAGTGGACTACCACACAACGATATTGCTCTGCAAATCGCTCGCCAAGCAAAACTACAGGATAGCGACGAAGAATTCATTGTAGTATTCTGTGCAATGGGAATTACTGCTGAGGAATACAACTTCTTCAGAAGCGATCTTGAGAGAACTGGAGCACTCGAAAAGGCAGTTCTATTCGTCAACTTAGCAGACGACCCCGCTGTCGAGCGCCTGATTACCCCACGCTTGGCCCTGACCGCCGCAGAATACTTGGCTTTCGAGCAAGATTACCACGTACTAGTTATCTACACTGACATGACAAACTACTGCGATTCACTGCGCCAAATCGGTGCCGCCCGTGAAGAAGTTCCCGGACGCCGTGGATACCCAGGATATATGTACACAGATTTGGCCATGCTCTACGAGCGTGCAGGCCTAATCAGAGGCAAGAAGGGAAGTATCACCCAATTCCCAATTCTAACCATGCCTGGAGACGACATAACCCATCCAATCCCAGACCTTTCAGGATACATAACAGAAGGACAAATCGTTATCAGTCGTGAATTGCACCAAGCAGGTATCTACCCGCCAATCAACGTACTGCCATCCCTATCTCGCCTGATGGGTTCCTGTATCGGAGAGAAGACTACCCGCGAAGACCACAAATCTGTCTCCGACCAAATGTATGCAGGATATGCACAAGGTCGCGAACTGCGTGGTCTCGTAGCAATCGTCGGAGAAGATGCGCTCAACGAGCGTGACAAGCAACTGCTTGAGTTCTCTGGCCTCTTCGAAGACAAATTCCTTCGACAAAGCCGCGACGAAAACCGTACCATCGATGAAACTCTCGACCTCTGTTGGGACTTGATGCAAAACATCTCCACCAAATATCTGGTGCGCCTCGACCAACAATGGATTGACAAGTACCATCCAGTAGATAAGAAGGAATGAATATCATTCTGATAGAAATAACGGAGGTGAGAGCAAATGGTACTGGACATCAAACCAACCCGTAGCGAGCTCATCAACCTGAAGCGTCGTATCAAGCAGACAAAGAACGGCTACAAACTTCTGAAAATGAAGAGAGATGGTTTGTTCCACGAATTCAGAGGCTTGCTCAAGGACATGATCAAGGCCAAAAGCGAATTGACCGCAACCTATCGTGAAGCAAAGTCAAGAATAGACTTGGCAAACGCAATCGAAGGTGGATTAGCAGTTAGAGCAGCGGCTATTGCCAACTCTACTTCTCCTGAAGTGGAAGTTTCCCCACGCAATATTATGGGTGTATTGGTTCCAAGTATCTCTGGGACTAATCTAAAAACAAGTTTCCAACAACGTGGACTTGGTTTCATTGGTTCGAGTCCTTATATCGACGAAGCCGCTGAGTCATTCGGTCAATTGATTGAGAAGATGGTGAAGGCTGCTGAGATGGAAGCAACCTTGAAGCGAATGTTGGCTGAAATAGAGGCCACAAAGCGCCGTGTGAACGCCCTCGAATACAAAGTCATTCCAGAAATGGAAGAGACAAGAGATTTCATTCAACTACGCCTAGAAGAGATGGAACGTGAAGAGACTTTCAGATTGAAGCGCTTCAAAAACAAGTAATCTTATTCGTTAATAACCTAAATCAGCATAGTTGATTTTTTGATGTATAGCATTACAGGTCTATGCGAAGGTGGCCCAGATGTCAGAGTCCAGCCGCGCACTTGAACCACTTGAAGTACAGAAAAAGGCTTGGACTCAACGCCAATTACATGAACAAATTATCTCGAGATTCTTTGACGTCATCGAAGATTTAGGAGACCCAATTCCAACTTGGTTAGTTCGGGCTAAAATCGAAGAAGAAGATATTGAAGACCCACATTCAGCACTCTTAGCTCTCAACGAGCACCTGAAAGAATTAGGATGGACGGCAAAACTTCTGCGCGATGACCCTTGGAGAATCATCCTCTCTCTAATACCTCCTTCTGCCTTCATCATTCCAGAATCAAGGCGCAATTTATTTTGGTTAGCCACTTTATTGAGTACTTGGGCGATGGGTGTACTTTGGGTATTACCCCAAAATGAGGGCTCGAGTTGGAGCGACCCTTCGATGCTACAAGCCGGCCTACTTTCCTATGCTATACCAATGGTGGGAATATTAGCACTGGCTGATAAGGTCCAGCAAAATGTTGCAAAAAAGATGGGTATGAAGGTTGGAGGAATAATGCCAATTCCAATTCCTTTACCTATGGTAATGTGGCCATTTGGAATATTTGCAGTAGCAAGTTCACCGAAAATGGATACATTAACTTGGCCAGACCGGCGACGACTTGGATGGATTTCCATCTTTTTCCCAATTATCTTACTCAGTGGTGGTTTATTNNCATGGACTAATGTTAATCGGTTGGTTATCTCTTCTGCCGATTCCTTCATTCCCTGGTGGTAGAATCCTTGTGGCTCTCAGTGGCTTGGATTCGGCTCGCTCTCAAGGGACTCAGATGCTTCTGTTCTTTGCTGTAGTATCCTTGGGAATCCTACTAGGAGCGTTTAGCGTCGGTGGGCACGCAATCTGGTCATTTGTAGTAATATCTGGTGGCCTACTCATTATTTTTCAAGGCGCTATTGAAGGCATTCCATTAATTCTCGATGATGTACGCCCGCTTGACGAAGCGTCAGCCAAGAAAATGTCGATGATTTTCATGGTCGCCCTGTTGCTCTGCATTCCTCCAGAATTACCAACTCAGTCAGAAACAAGTTGGGATTCAGACTTGGATTGGTCGCTAGAAGATGAAGTTATTTTCACTTCTTTCAATGAAAGCGACGAATATGGCATTGAAATTTCCAACTCAGGACTGCTCAATAAAGAATGGAGTATTCAAGGTCAAACAATCGATTCTATTGAAGAATGGAATATGACATGGCTTTGTCCGAATGGAGATGTGGCTTTATTCACTGATGGTTGTCAAGGGTGGTTATCCGCTGAACAAAGCAAGGATATCGAATTGATTTGGCAAACTCCCCATAGCAATCAATCTCCTTTAACCATCGAATTAGAATTGTTAACTAAGTCAGCATCAACCTCTTTGGTAATAAGGCCTGAATTTGATATTGTATTAGTAGACGCACGTTGGAATTTCACGGGCGACCAAGA
>LWDU01040261.1_pt1 | contig 34840 bp, 38 predicted proteins | sample 727161 | NCBI WGS metagenome assembly LWDU01 (sample SAMN04566230, study PRJNA314399) | hydrothermal vent metagenome | isolation source: deep sea hydrothermal plume seawater | place: Mexico: Gulf of California, Guaymas Basin | collected 2004-07-11 | reverse complement strand
GTATGATCAGGAAAACGAAAACAAATACCTGCCGCTTGAAAATATTGACCCGAAACAAGCCAAGTTCGAAGTACATGACAGCCCGCTATCCGAAGCCGCTGTTCTCGGTTTTGAATACGGTTTCTCTCTGGCAGAGCCAAACTCTCTGACATTGTGGGAAGCCCAGTTCGGTGATTTTGTGAACGGTGCGCAGGTTCTGATCGACCAGTTTATCAGTTCAGGCGAATCCAAATGGCTGCGTATGTCTGGTCTTGTGATGCTGCTGCCGCACGGTTACGAAGGGCAGGGGCCAGAACACAGCTCCGCACGTATGGAGCGCTTCCTGCAGAACTCTGCGGAAGATAACTGGCAGGTTGCAAACTGTACAACACCTGCCAACTACTTCCACATTCTGCGTCGCCAGATGAAGCGTGACTTCCGTAAGCCGCTGATCATCATGACACCGAAATCATTGCTGCGTCATAAACTGGCAACATCAACGAAAGATATGTTCCTGACAAACAGCTCTTTCCACCGCATTCTGTGGGATGATGACAAGGATACATTGGCCAAAGGCAAGGACATCAAGCGCGTTGTTCTATGTTCAGGTAAGGTCTACTACGACCTGCTTGCAGAACGTCGCGAGCGTAAGATCAATGACGTTATGATCCTGCGTATGGAGCAGCTATATCCGTTCCCTGCGAAGTCCCTGACAGAAGAGCTGAAGCAATACCCGAACGCCGAAGTCGTCTGGTGTCAGGAAGAACCACGCAACATGGGTTCATGGCACTTCATCAACGAGAAAATCGAAGATGTTCTGGTGGCAATGAAACACAAAGCAGCGCGTCCATCTTACGTTGGCCGTGCCGAAGCCGCGTCTCCTGCGACAGGTCTGATGAAGCACCACAACGCAGAACAAGCCAAGCTTGTTGACGAAGCGCTGACAGTCGGCAAGAAGAAGTAAGAAAAAAGTAAGCTTACTTGAAATCAAATAATAACGGAGAAACCCCGATGGCTTTGCTGTCGGGGTTTTTCAATATAACGCTTAGGCGCGCGGTAGTGGCCGCTTGCGGTGAAAAAAACTCGACGGCCTCGACATACATTTCGGCGCGACGTGTGGCCAGCGGATTTTCAAACGCATCTTCGGCCAGTTTTTCCAGTAAGATTTTATACATTTCGACATAGCGGAAATCTGAAAAGTTTGAATAGGCTTCCAAGGAGAACTCAAGTGCCGTTAAGTTGTTCGAAAAACGCTCATGCAGCTCTGTCATAGTCTCAAGCAAGACTTCCCGTGTGGCTTCTGCCATCTCGGGTCGGGGGAATATATCCGATTTGATTAAGTCGTGACCTTCTTCGTCAACGATCAGCGCCGTGTCATGCGTGCTGGGATAATATAGTGCGAGCGCTCTGAAATGACGCCATGCATCAATGCTTTGCGGGTGCTCAAGATAGGGCGCGACAACTTCTGCGGCAACCTGATCGGCACTGATTTCGGCAAAATGTGTGGCAACGCTGCCATGAATACGGTTATCGGTTGAGCAGTGCGCCATCTCATGTGTCAGCATAATGCGCTGCACATCCTTTGCGGGCGTTAAGTCGCGCTCAATCATACGCGGCGAGATGCTGTAGCTGATAGTTATGAAGTCAGTGATACTCATATCCTCGCGTGCCATGGTAACAGAACAAGAACTATCAAGCTCACCGAAACCCTGCGCATACGCCATGTCATCGTCATTGATAACTGCATATTCATAACTAGTGATATCTGTCTGGCCTTGGCCCCACAGCATTAGCATATCGTGAAATTTAGACAGGTTACTTTTGCTCTTAACCCAGACAGGGTTATCGGACAGATTGGCCAGCTCCGAGCCTGGAATGCCTAGGTTCTCAAGCGCTTGCTCACCAGAAGGAAATAAGCGCAGGGAATATTCGGAAGTCGCGACAGCAGTGCCAAACGCACCATAGGCGGCGGCTGCAGTAAAAATCCCGACGAGTACTCCCTTTATATTTTTTTTCATTGCCCAAAGCGTAGAACATTTTGGCGGCATTTGCCAAACTTAAATTATTGACATAATGCGTGAATTTGTGAGATAACACCGCCATGTCAGACGTAGTCATGCACAAAGCCAGAGCGATTATACATGGTCAGGAAACAGTGGTTGTCCTGCCCAATGCTATGCCGTTTGCGGGAGAAGAGCGCTACGACGCGAAAACACATAAGGGTCACCTGAAATGCATGTTCTGTGATGCGGCTGTTCATTTTAATAAAGGCAGCGCCACAATAGCAGGGCAGTTTGACCTGCGCGGCGCTAGTCCGCATTTCCATACCAATCGCGGCCAGACCCACGGTGATCGATGCCAATGGAACTTTGGCGATAAACACGAGTCTGGTACTGCCGTCGATAAAAAGGCAGGGTTTCGCTTGCACTTGAATACCCAAGGCTACACAGGTGACTTTAACGCTGTCGCCAATCCGCTATACCGCCGCGAAGCCGATAAGAGACTGACTGTTACTGAAGAAGCCGCGCGCGTCATGGAAACACGTTCTATCCGCGGTGTTGCCGATTTGGTGGAGCTGATGCGCCTGCAAGACCCTTTGCGCATCAATCAATCCCGCGTGATCCTGAATGAATATGATGTGTTATGGCCTGATTTCATGATCCGCTATAACCGCAGCTCTAAGACACCGACAAACCGCTTCATGGATCTGGTAGATCGCCTGTCAGCTTCATACCGCAAGCGTCAGCCTGTTCTGATGGAATTCAATGTCCGCAGCGGCGTTTATCCGCGCACAACAGGCGGCAAAACACCTGCCGTTCAGTCACAGGATATCAGATGGCGCCGTGAAGCCAGCGGCGTGACCCAAGTGATCCGCCCGACAGCCTATTTGAATAACCGTCACAATACAGCCGTATCTCTGGCCTTTGCTACGGCAGGCCGGTATCTGGTTCTGGGTATGGCGCGCCTGAAAACGGTTGATGCCCATGATGCGCAGCTTCATTTCGTTGATATCGGTATTGATGATCCGCGTCAGGTCACTAAAATTTCCCTCGAAGATATAGCCGCTGAAAACAGCCGCCACTTTCCGCGCTAATCACTTTCATCTTTAAAATACGAAAATCCTGCTGAAAAAGCCTTGTTTCTGCTGCGCCTGCGCGCTAGATTTTAAGCGGTTTATTATTACTTATAAAAGCAGGACTGTTATGACAGAGATCAAAGTACCAACCCTTGGTGAATCCGTTTCAGAAGCCACTGTAGCTTCATGGCTGAAAAAAGAAGGCGACGCCGTGAAAGCGGACGAGCCGATTGTCGAGCTGGAAACAGACAAGGTGACACTCGAAGTCAACGCACCGGCAGATGGCGTTATCAGCAAGATTATCGCAGGTGAAGGCGAAGAGGTCGAAGTCGATGCTATTCTGGGTGAAATCAGCGAAGGTGCAGCAAACGACGCGAAGCCAGCCGAAGCCAAAAAAGAAGAGAAAAAAGACGATAAAAAGGAAGAGGCCGCAAAAGACGTTCAGTCTGACGATGCCGAACCTGCTACATCTCCTGCCGTACGCAAGATGATCGAAGATCACAATCTTGATGCGACTAAAATCAAAGGCTCCGGCAAAGACGGCCGCATCATTAAAGAAGACGTTCAGAAATTCCTGGACGAGGGCGGTTCTGTTGCTGAAACTCCTGCGCCTGAGGCTGTTAAGGCCAAGCCTGCGCCAGCTAAAGAGCAAGGCGAACGTGAAGAGCGCGTGAAGATGACAAAACTGCGTAAGGTTATTGCCTCACGTTTGAAAGAAGCTCAAAACACAGCTGCGATGCTGACAACCTTCAACGAAGTCGACATGACGGCCGTTATGGAAGTTCGCAACGCTTACAAAGACAAGTTCGAGAAAAAGCACGGCGTGAAGCTGGGCTTCATGTCTTTCTTCGTCAAAGCCGCTGTGAACGCGCTTAAAGAATTTCCTGCCGTTAACGCGGAAATCGATGGCGATGAAATCGTTTACAAGAACTTCTACGATATCGGCGTAGCCGTTAGCACACCGCAAGGTCTGGTTGTTCCTGTCGTTCGTGACTGTGAAGACAAGTCTATGGCGACAATCGAAAAAGACATTATGGACGTTGGCCTGCGCGCCCGTGACGGCAAGCTGGATATGTCCGAAATGCAAGGCGGCACATTCACGATCACAAACGGCGGTATCTTTGGTTCTATGCTGTCCACGCCGATCCTGAACACACCGCAATCAGGTATTCTGGGTATGCACAACATCGTAAAACGTGCGGTCGTCATGCCAAACGGCGCGATCGAGGCCCGTCCGATGATGTATCTGGCACTGTCATATGATCACCGTATCATTGACGGTCGCGAAGCTGTGACATTCCTCGTGCGCATCAAAGACGCACTGGAAGATCCGCAAAGACTGCTGCTGGATATCTAATCCTTATTTACAGAATATAATTAATTTGACGTAGTACGGTCACCGTGCTACGTCATTTTCTTTTTTCATATAGAAGAGGGAGTGAGCTTTATGAGTGCAGTAGTTATTATTGGATGCGCAGTTGCAGGCGCTGGTGCGGGCGCAGTTATTCGTCCATTGAGAAAATTGGCAGAAGGTTTCGTATCCGTGGCAAGCATGGGTTATATCCGTACAAAAGACGAAGAGCCTCTGACATCCTTATTCAAAGGCGCAGTTATAGGCGGCGTGCTGGGAACAGCTGCGGGCTTTGGTCTAACGGCTTTGGATGGCGATAGTGCTGCTGAGGCCTGCCTGAATAACGCGCCTGCCGGTGCGGAGATTGTCATGGGCAAAGACGCCCTTGGTAACCCCACCTGCACATACCGCTAAGCTTGGGAGAGAATAATGGATTTAACATTACCACTTCATTTGACTTTCGGTTTAGCTGCTGTTGGCGGCGTAGTTGGCTTTGTCGGCCGCTTAAACGCACAGTTCGTAGATGCGTCTCACATAAGTCGCCAACTATTGCCGGACTCAATTCTAAGCGGCGCAATCTATGGCGCAAGCATAGGCTTAGGCGCAGGAATGTTTATCGAAGCGTTCAGTGATCGTGAGCCTGAAGTCATTGAATACGAATGTAAGCTAACTGAACCTGAGGCAAATCGTCTGGTTCTCTGTACTCCGAAATAAGCAATGACTGACGCCCTTAAATCACCCATGGATATGAGCAGAGCGCTTTTTGAAAAGCTCTCCAGGCACTGGCATGGTTTGGAAGAGGGCGTTTATCGCCCGGGTTTCAGTCCCGAAGAATCCGAAGCTATCCAGATAATTGTCGATGAAGCCAAATCCATGGGCATGAACGCCTATGAGGATCTGGCGGGTAACACCTTCCTGATTTACGAAGGTGCAAATCGTAATCTGCCCGTGTTCATGAGCGGCTCTCACCTTGATGCTGTACCAAATGGCGGCCGTTATGACGGCCCCGCTGGCGTTGTCGCGGCCTTGGCAGCGGTTAGAGCCATCCACGATGCAGGGCAGACACCTGACCGCGATATGGTGGTCGCCATCTGGCGTAACGAAGAAAGCCCGTGGTTCGGTCAATTCGCCGTCGGTTCAAAGCTTGCCTGCGGTGATCTGAGTGCCGAATTTCTGCAAGCTGCCCAAAAGAACGATGGCCGCACCCTCAAATCCCATATGACGGATATCGGTCTGAACACCGATGCCCTCGCAGCCGCGCTGGAGCATGGCGAGACTTTACTGCCGATGGATCGCATCGCCGCCTTTGTGGAACTGCACATCGAACAAGGCAGCCAGCTTGAAAAAGCCGAAAAGCCTCTGGGGATCGTAACAGGTATTCGCGGCAATCTGCGTTTCCCTAAACGTATCCAATTCGAAGGCGCAGCAGGCCATAGCGGCGCCGTCCCGCAAGATGAACGTCTTGATGCCGTTCTTGCCGGCGCGCATTTCTTGCAAGTGTTCAAAGGCTTCTGTCAGGAGTTGCAGGATAAAGGCCACGATCTTGTGTGGTCATGCCCCATCGCTACAACTGGCGAAAGCGCGTCTCCTACAACCATTCCGGCCCATTTCGAAATCCAGCCGGAAATTCGCAGCCTTTCTGATGCTATTCTAGGTCTTGGCAATGTCACGCTTCGAATGCTTGCAATTGAAACATTCTGGGATACGGGCGTAAAGGTTCATATTGACCCCAAAGACATTGTAATGGGCAGGGCAGTTAGCATTGATGAAAATTTACGCAAGTTGCTATCTGCAAAAGCGGCCGCCACCAATATAGATGCCATGGAAATCCCGTCAGGTGCAGGTCATGATGCCGCTATTCTGGCACAGCACGGCGTAACATCGGGCATGATCTTCTTACGTCACGGTAACGAAGGTGTTAGCCACCGCCCCGATGAAATCATGACGCTGAACGCCAATGACGACCCGTTCGATCTCCAAGGCGACTTCGCCAAAGCCGTGCAGGTCTTAAAAGACACGGCCCTGAATTACAAAGATGTTCAGGAAGTAAAACCAAGTAACGGCGATTTTGCCTATCACTTACAACTGCGTGGCGCACGTCCCCTGTAACGCTACAATATTTGTGTAACGATATTGCTGCATCCGCGAATGTAGCTAAGGTTACAACACAATATGACGAGTGAGTTTATCAATGAAAATATTTACCGCCTTAGCCATGGCCGCAATTGCCACGGCCACTATACTACCAGCCAAAGCCAAGGCTGATGAAACTGTTAAGCAAAAGCTGGAAACCTATAAAGAAGGCTTTGTCCAGAAAGCACCTCAAGACAAGCAGGATGATTACGAAGAAGGCATCCGTATGGTGCGCGAGTCAGGTGTTTTAGAGCGCGCCAAAAATGTCGGTGATACTGCGCCCGATTTTACACTGCAGAATGCGGCAGGCCAGCGCGTCAACCTGTCTGACACCTCGGCCGAAGGTCCTGTTGTACTGATCTGGTATCGCGGGGAGTGGTGCCCTTACTGTAATATCTACCTCGAAGACATACAGAAGAACGTGGAAAAATTTGAAGAAGCCGGCGCTAAAGTCATTGCGATCAGTCCTGCCAAACCTGATCAATCATGGAGCGCCGAGGAAAAAGAAGGGCTTAAATTCCATGTGCTGAGCGATGAAGGCAGTGCCGTTGCCGAAGAATACGGTGTGGTTTATACATTGCCGCCAAAGATTGCCGAGTATTATCAGAAGGCGTTTAACCTGAGTGCTGTAAATGGTGACGACCGTAACTTGCTGCCGTTATCAGCATCCTATGTGATTGGTCAGGATGGCGTGATTTCATACGCGTATTTAAATGCCGATTATCGTGAGCGCGCAGAAACCAGCGTTCTTATTGAGGAAGTCAAAAAGCTCGGCGAATAAAGTTACGCCTTAAATTACAGAGTGTTCGCAGTCAATATGCGGGCATTCTGAAGCTGCTCCAGCGCCGTAAAGCCGCCGTCATCGCGGGCTTTGTCCATATCCCCGATAATCATCTGCGATAATCCTGCGCCCACCATGTTGACCTGTTCACGGGCTGTCGGGACGCGGGTACAGAACACTGATCCGTCAACCAGCTTCAGCCCATTGCGCGGCGCATTCATCAAAAGACGCGTAATCGGCTGCACGATGAAACTATATTTGCCTTGTTTGTCTTCCATGCTCTCGGGCTTCTCGCGCGAATAACCGATTGCCGCATGGCGGCGTGCCGTCATCAGAAGGGTTTTGCCGTCCTTATCTTCCGCCAGCGCACAGGCAAATTCATGGCCTTCGTGCTGTTTGCATTTTTCGGCAATCAGGGCAGGGAAGTCGCCTGCGATCTCTTCAATCTCGACAGGATTTTCATGCAGTGGTTTGTAATCTGCGGGCTGTTCTAAAATCGCGCTGATCTTACGTTCCTTGCGCTTGATCTTGTAAACATTGATGCCCGCTCGCTCACAAATGCGCAGTGACATCTGGCGGAACGCATCTTCATTGCGCGCAATCCAGTCTTTGGACAGCCCTTTATGATCGATATAGATATTGGCAATACCTGCCTCGGCAATATTCTTGGCGCAGTTCGGGCAGAACGGGTCGGTAATAAATAGTGATGAGCCAAACGTATAAGGCGCAGTCAGAATACAGGCGGTCTCGGCATGAATCGTGCCGCTGCTATTGCCGATATCCTTATCGGTGCCGACATGGCTGGCGATTAATTGGCTGATGCTGTATTCCTTACCGTCTTTATCAAGGCCACAAAGGGTTGCCGCGATTTTGTTGGTCGGGTGATCGCTACTGCCGACAATATCGACAGCTTTTTGCATTTCTAAATACGGATCGGATGATGAAAAAGATTGCATTACCATAGTCATTTCCTTATACAGTGATTTTGATAAATGATGTATTCATTTTTCAAAATTGTACCGCGCAAGGCGCGGCGGGCTTTGCCCGGAAAGCCAACTGAGCCGCAGGCGAAGGCCGGCGCTTGAGGATGAACAAAGACTTTTGTTCATATAAAGATAGAGTATGCAACACGACCACAGCTATTATATGAAACGCGCTTATGAGCAAGCGTTGAAAAGTTATAACGAAGGCGGCTGCCCGATCGGCGCTGTCATCATTGATGAAGACGGCAATATTCTGGGCGAGGGTCATAACCACCTTGTTCAAGAAGGTAACCCGATCATTCACGGCGAAATGGATGCAATGCGTAAAGCAGGTCGCATGAAATCTCGCCGCAATGTAATCATGTATACAACACTCAGCCCCTGTATGATGTGCACAGGCACAATCCTGCAGTTCAAAATCCCGCACGTTGTTGTCGGTGATACGGTGAACTCGGCAGGTAATGTCGATTTCCTGCGGGAAAGGGGCGTTGAGGTAACGGTGCTTGATGATGAAGACTGCATCGCACTGTGTAAGAAATTCAGGGACGAAAAACCTGAACTATGGCAGGAAGACTGGGGCGGCGAATAATGCCGCCTTTTGTTTATGCGCAGGCAAGATAAGTTAAATTAGAATATTCTTATAATTTTCTTGCTTTTTGACATAATCATGGCTTATAAAGACTGTGCTTCCGGCAAAACATTAACAGAGTAACTAGAAAGCTTGGACACCATGAAAACGAAAAGCAATAACGTAGAAATTTCTGCGGAAACTGCATCAAGGCTCGATTGGGCCATCACGACCCTTCACGACATTTTGCACGGCGAAAAGCCACGTCTGGACAAGACTGACGCTGAACAATCTTGGCTGTACGACCAAATGACCCGCATGTACCGTGCGGGCTTTTTAGCAGAAGAGCCAAAGTCATATCTATCGCTGAACGACGAGAATGTCGCAGAAGTCATGCACTTCAAGGGCAGCACAATCCGCGAACCACTGCCTAAGGCATTGACGTCGCAGGTAAAAGATTTGAAAGAGCGTGCAGATAAGAGCAATGTTCACAATTTCAAGGTCTTCGGCGCTGACGTTGCTTATCGTTACCGCAAAGATGTTCTGGAACAAATGAATGATGCAGACAGTTTCGTTCTGTCCCATGGCGGCGTTATGGCGATGTACCAATTCCTGGTTGGTATGCGCGCCCAGCTGGAAGGCAGCCTGCCTTTAGAAGAAAAAGCATTTGTCGTGCAGAGCTTTGACGGCTTCTGGGAACCGACCCTAAAAGCATTCGGCGAAGCCGTTCACGGCATGGAAAACTACCACGTTACTGACACGCGCCATGCAACCGTAGAGGCCTTGGAAGTGCTTTTGGGCGACCATGCAAAAGATAACAAGGCACAATGGGGTGATGAACACACATTGATGCAGCCGGGTACGGACGTATTGTTCGTGACAGGTAACCGCAAAAAAGTGCAGGACTATAACAAAGTCTTCCGCCGTCGCGGTACGGATGTAAATACGCACTGGTTCCAGCAAATCTTCGATAAGCCTGAAGGTGCCGAGGAATTCAGCTACTCTTACATGGGTAATCTGGTTGAAAAGATCGAGAAATTCTACGTACACATCCGTGATCACTACGGTGTCGAAGGCTTCGAACAAGTCGCTGCAGGTAAGAAACTGGATCTCGATAAAGCCGTTCTATGGTTTGATGACAGTGGTCTTGAACTCGAAGAAAACCTAACAAATGGTGAAGAATTCGGCAATTGTACATACCGTATGAATTCCTATAAGGAACATGGTCCTGCTGCTGAAATGAAGAACGCGATCAACGCGATGCAAAACCAGCCATTCGAAGGGGAGCGCGGCGCACGCGGTTTCTTCAAACGTCTGGAAGCCGCAGCCGATCGTCTGCAAATGCAGCGTGCCGCACGTGGTGATGAAAAGCCTTCAATCTCTACAGACGCCTATGACCGCGCCTGTGTGGCGATTGTGCCGATCAGGCCATTGCTGGATGTTATCACCGCTGGTGGTTCGTTTGACGATGTTATGGACGCTGTGCCGATGGAATTTATTCAGGCGCGTACAGATGATCGCATCGTGTTTAAGGCACAGCCTGATTTAAAAGGTAAAGCCGTAGACAGTAAAAACTTCCTGATCCCGAAAAAGGATCCTGAAAATCGCAGCAAAGCAGAAAACCCGCAATACACAGCACAGCACAGTGTGAACGCGCAGATTGTAAAAGCAGCTGCCCGCGCGCTTGGTTTTGATAAATTCGAAACAGGTGACCGCACATTGACAGGCGCGTTTAACCGTTCCTCTGCAATGCAACTGGGAACACAGCAAAGCCTGCACGCGGGTATGAAGGTTCACGGCATTGGCCGCGGCCTGATGAAATCCCTGCGCGGCAAGTTTTCTATGATCAATGGTAATGGCGGTAAATACGATCTATCCAAGCCTCGTGAACATACGCTGAAACTGGAAGACGGCGAAGAAATGAAAGAAGTGATGTCCTTGCAGAACTTCTATGACTTCACATTACGCGCTGATGGCTTCCTGCTGACGCAAGATACAAAGAGCATTTCGGGTCCTGAATTTTTCTGGGAACGTGCCTTTACATTCTTCTCGCTGGTTGTGGGTCGTCAGATCAACGACAAGGCCGTAACATCCAAGCCTCTGCTGGTGACGGATACGCCCGGATGGCGTCCGTTCTTGCAGCTGATGGAAGAATATGGCGGCGGTCTGATCCCTGAATTGCCACATGAAATTCTTGATGGCGTGATCAGTGAATCAAAAGACATTCCAAAGGCGTTGAAACGTGCATTCTCTGAGTATAAATCAGACGAAGTGCCACAATACAGCTTCACGCATGATGGTGAAAAATGCCCCGAAGACCTGTTCTGTGTAACAGTGTACTGCTCGGCTTCAACAACTGACTATCCGATGAAAATGTGGGGTCGTGACTTCGCATTTGATCTGGCAGGCTTGGGCTTTGCTGTGAAAAACGGCGGCGGCACGGGTCCTGACGGTCTGATGATTGAAACCAGTGAAGGTGTTCGTATCGCCAAGAATGACTTTGATGCTTACTTGAAAAAGACAGGTGTTAAAGAAGGCGCGCCACGTACGCACGTCGCAAGTATCCAATGTACTGACACAGCGCAAGAAGAAGGTCTGTGCAAGTTCAATGATTACTGGGCTGTTTATCCGACAATCTACCAACGCATGCATGAACTGCAAAAGGCGCAAGCCGAAGTCGTTCTGCCGGGTGGTGCGGGTACAATTCAGGAAATCGCAGCTTCCGTTCTGATGCGTAAAGCGGGCGTATTCCCTGTGAAACACAGACCGCTGATCATCGTAAACCACGAAGGTATTTACGATCCGGTTATGGACATCATCCCTGAAGAAGACTTCAAGAAATACAACATTCAGGTTGTTGACTCTGCCGATGACGCGATGGAAATCCTGATCAAAGCCCGTAAGGCAATGAAGATGGAACCGGCACTTCCTTATACCGAAGCAGAATTCTTCGAAATGAAGAAAGGCTTTAACAAGGAACAGCAGCGCCACGACAAGCAAGCCGCTCTGAAAGCACATACCATAGATTAAGTTCTGATACGGTAACCAAGATTTTAGATACCCGCTTCGTGCGGGTATTTTTATGCGTGAAATGCGCGGCAATTTAACCCTTGTTCCTAAGGACTCTTTGGACTAAATTTCTGTTTCATATCAATCAAGAATAAGGCTTTTTCCTATGTCAGATTATGACGTTATTGTTATCGGTTCCGGTCCCGGTGGTTACGTATGTGCAATCCGTTGCGCGCAGCTCGGTTTTAAGACAGCATGCGTTGAAAAGCGCGATACGCTGGGCGGTACGTGTCTGAACGTGGGCTGTATCCCGTCAAAGGCGCTGTTGCAGGCCTCTGAAAAATACGAAGAAGCAGAAAAACATCTCGGCGCATTCGGCGTAAACGTTTCAGGCGTGAAGCTGGATATGAAAGCCATGATGAAACACAAAACCGATGTTGTTGACAGCAACACAAAAGGCATCGAGTTCCTGTTCAAGAAAAATAAGATCGACTGGCTGAAGGGCGAAGGCTCTATCGAAGCCAAAGGCAAAGTAAAAGTCGGTAAAGATACACACACAGCCAAGCACATCGTGATTGCCACAGGCTCTGATGTTATCGGCCTGCCGGGTATCGAGATCGATGAAAAAGACATCGTGTCCTCAACAGGCGCGCTGGACTTCGACAAAGTGCCGAAATCCATGGTCGTCATTGGCGGCGGCGTTATCGGTCTGGAGCTGGGCGCAGTCTGGAGCCGTCTGGGTACTGAGGTCACAGTAATCGAATTCTTGGATCGCATCTTGCCGACAATGGACGGTGACCTGTCCAAAGAAGCACAGAAAATCTTCAAACGCCAAGGCCTCAACTTCAAGCTCGGTACAAAAGTAACCGAAGCCAAAGCAGGCAAAGGCGGCGTAACGTTGAAAGTCGAACCAGCCAAAGGCGGTGACAGCGAAACGATCAAGGCCGATAAGGTGCTGGTCGCGATCGGCCGCAAAGCATTCACTGATAAGCTAGGCCTTGATAAAGTCGGCGTTGAAACAGATGACCGTGGCCGCGTGAAAACAGACAGCCATTTCAAAACAAATGTCGATGGCATTTACGCCATCGGTGATGTGATCGCAGGCCCAATGCTGGCGCATAAAGCGGAAGACGAAGGCGTGATCCTTGCTGAAATGCTGGCAGGTCAGTCAGGCCACATCGATTACGACTGCATCCCGGGTGTAGTCTACACATGGCCCGAAGTTGCCGCTGTCGGTAAAACAGAAGAGCAGCTGAAAGAGGAAGGCACGCCTTACAAAGTCGGTAAATTCCCGTTCACAGCTAATGGCCGCGCCCGCGCGATGAACGCCACAGACGGTTTTGTGAAAATTCTGGCGCATGAGAAAACAGACCGCTTGCTCGGTATGCACATTATAGGCCCCGAAGCAGGCACGCTGATCGCTGAAGGTGTAACAGTGATGGAATTCCAAGGCAGTGCCGAAGACATTGCCCGCATCTGTCACGCACACCCGACACTCGAAGAAGTGATCAAAGAAGCCGCACTTGCCGTTGATAAGCGCATGCTGCACATGTAATTACGGGGCAGGGGCATCATCCCCGATAGCCGCAGAAATACAGAGAGGCGCAGGATCATTGAGATGATCATCTTGCGCCTCTTTTTCTTGGGCAGGGCTTTGAGGCGCGCTTATATCATCTAACGTCATCGTAATCTCGAACACATAGGCTAGCCCCGCATCACGCGCAACCTGCGCCAGCGCTAGATAGGTTTCATCAGTGATATAGCCAAGATCATCACGCACGCAAGACGCAGGGCGCTGTACTACGGCATGCTGTGCGGCCTCCTCGAACGCGGCGAGCAGATTATATTGAACCGCCTGCGCAAACGGGCCGTAAGTGTATGGCGCTTGTTCATGGGCGCTATAGTTTATATCAACGCCGAAGCTTGCCGCCGCCCCGTCAAAGGTTTCAACACGAATCGTATTCTGCTTGTAACGCGCAGGCACAGCGCTGTCATCATATTCGATACCGCGCGTCATCATTTGCAGCGCCGCCGCGCTACTCAGGCCTGGCATGTTCACATTACGCAGGCCAAGCCCTGTAACCTCGAACCATCCAGCGGCAGATAACATGGTATTGATCATCGTTTCGACATTACGTGCCGCGCTGAATGTCAGATTACGGCCGTCTTGCGGCAGGGCGCTGTATTCCGTTTTGACCATATGCCCCGCAAATATAGATTCCGCCATGCCGTAAACGTGACGATCCAGCGTATGACAGGCCTCTTCTGCGCGGTCGATCTCTGTGCCGCCTGCCTTGGCCTTGAATGTCACATCAAATGATACAGGAACAGCATCTGCCGTCATTGTATTGACGCTAACCCACGGCTTGCCCGCCGCATCGCGCGTTATAAATGCAGGGTCATCACACCCGAATTCATAACGAGGGACTGTCAACGGAGCAGGTGGGTCTTCTTCGGGGGTATGGACGGGCGCTTCATCATGGGCTGTCGATGTCGCAAGCGATGCCGCCAAGCCACAGACTACGATAAACCCTGATCTTTGAAGTGTTTTTCCCATGGACAACTCCTAGCAAATCATCGCGAAGATTTCCATAAATTACTTGTCTTGCCAAAAAGAAAGGGGCGCGAAGCCCCTTGCTCATAATCTTATAGTACAGCGCCTTATGGCTGTGGTGCTGCAGCTGCAGGGCCTGTGGCATCCTTAACTGTATCGCCTGAACGCAGGTCGATGAACATTTCGTTGCCTTCACTGCCGCTCATGATTGTTGGCAGTTGACCGTTCCACTGTTTGGCCTCTGTGTAATCCACATATGTGTCAGGGTTGCCGAACGCGTTGATCTCCGCTGCGAAAGCAGACGCGCGCGCTTCACCTTCTTTAGTAACACGGTAAGCTTCACCATCCGCTTGTGCGATAGCAGCATCACGCGCACCTTCAGCAGCCGTACGTGCCACATCCGCTTCACCGGCTGCGCGCTCACGACGCTCATTGGCAACACCTTGTGCTTCCACAACTTTACGGCGGGCTTCAACTTCATCACGCTTCAGCTCAGCTTCCAAACGAACGATTTCGTTTTTCACACGGGCGTTTTCACGGATTGAGTCACGGAACGCTGGGTCCCAGTCAAAGTTTTCCAGTGTGGCGTTCTGGATTTCCAGACCCATACCGTTTGTGTCCATGATCTGTTGCATCGCAATCAGCATTTCCTGACCAACTTGCGTTCTGCGCTCTGCCAGATTTGTTGTATCTGTCGTACCCAGAACTTCGTTCGCAACTTTTACACCCAATGTGCGTGGATTTTTTCTACAGGAACGCGGTACTGGAATTTCACAAAAACATCTTGCAAAGACTGGTTGCCTTTAGATGCGATGTTTTTGGGTCCGACCTGAAATTCCTGAATATCAATCGGGTAGGCTTTCGTACCTTGGACAAATGGAATCTTGAAGTTCAGACCAGGGTCTGACACGTGGCTGAATTCGCTAAGGTGTGTAACAACGTGACGCTCGGCGTCTGTTGTGGTGAAGAATGAACCCATCGCCAAAGTGCCTGCGGCAATGGCGAATACAGCAGCAAGGCCGTACTTCTTGGCACCGGAAGCTACTTTCTCCGCACCACGTTCAAAATCGTCTGATCTCATGTTTTTGTTCCCCTTATATGTTTCTTGATTATGATAAAAACAGCATAAATTAATAAAGGGAATATCCATAAAGTCAATGCACTTTATGAAAAAAAATTATTTCAAATTCATTTGGGAAAGGGCTTATTTATTGCGCGGGTGTGCTTTCTTGTACACATCCATCAACGCTTTTGCATCCACTTCGGTGTAACGCTGCGTTGACCTGAGGCTGGCATGACCGAGCATTTCCTGAATCTCGCGCAAATTCGCGCCGTTCTGCAATAAATGGGTGGCAAAGCTGTGGCGCAGGGCGTGCGGCGTGGCCGTTTCAGGTAGACCCAGCAAGTCGCGTATGTCGCGCATCGCCTTTTGCGCAACCCCCTGATGCAAACGCTTGCCCCGCTCCCCAAGGAATAACGGGCGATCAGGGCTTTCGGGGTAGGGACAGTCTGCGCGGTACTCTTCGATCATCGTTTCAACGATCTGCAGAACAGGAACCTGACGCTCCTTGCGACCTTTACCCATGACCCGCAAGAACCCGTCACGCGGCAAATCCCGTATATCCAGAGACAGCGCCTCGTCAATACGCAGCCCGCAGCCATACAGAAGTGTCATCAGAGCCTTATTGCGCTTATCCGTCCAGCAATCATCATCGGCATTCTCGATCAAGTTCATCGCTTGCCCTTCATAGAGCGGGCGCGGCAGTTTATGCGGCAGCTTCGGCGTGCGCACATTGGCAATCGCTGCGTTGTGCATGATGCCGTTCTTATCCATCCATTTCAGGTAGTTTTTAACGCCTGACAGTGACCGCGCGCGGGTCGCGTTACTCGCGCCGCCCATCGCTTGACGTGCCATCCATGCTCGAAAATCGGACAGTTTGACCGATGACAGATCATCAAGGCAAGGCGGCTTGCCAAGGTGGTTGACCAGAAATGTTATGAATTGCACAACGTCGTGACTATAGGCGCGCAGAGTATGTTTGGATGCGTTCTTTTCAGATCGCAGATACCGATACCAGTCCTCCAGCGTCTTGGCGAGATCGCCTTCACACAGGGCCAGTGTTTCGGTATCAAAACTGCTCATCTATTTTCCGGTAGGTACATCCAGCCATGCGCGGAACTGGCGTTCTACAACATGCGCAAAGAATCCGAGCAAGTCAGTCGCTTGTCCTGCTTGAAACAATTCAGGATCGCGGCTGCCAAAGCAAAGCATAGCAGGGGGCATGGACGGATCAATCGTCATACGCACAAGCGCTTGTGACTTCACAAGACCGGCGCCGCCGCCATAAACCTCGCCAAGGCCGCGAATATTGGCCTCCAGCATAATGGATGCGTCTTTCATCAGCAGGTTAATCGATCCGGGGGATACGGCGTAAACGCCTGAAACATTGATATGCGGCACAACGCCGTCTTCGGCCTCAACAACCAATGTCATGATATCGACGTTCAGGATGCTGGCGCAATCCATCACCAACGTGTGAATGAAATCGTCAAAATCACGCGCTTCCAGCACCATCAAAACGGCGGTGTGGATACGGCTCAGATTGTTCATATTGGCGCGGCTTGTCTCTACGATATCGCGCGCTTCCTCGATGATGCCGTCGCGGTCTTGGCGCAGGCGGTTCACCATGAATTGCTGAAAATCAATTACGCCCTTGCCCTTGTACTCACGTGGCGGTGCCAGCAAATCGCACACTTCGGGATTACGTTGCAGAAAATTCGGGTTATCGCGCAGCCACGCAATTACATCGTCTTCGTTTACGGGTGTCGGAATGTCTTTTTCGTCGGTCATTGTATGAGTCATGTTGCTGGCCTGCAGAGAGGGAGGGTGAATAGGAACAATAAGTATAGCGCCCTTTGTTACGAAAATACAGGGGCGAAATAATATTAAGAGCCGTCTGGCAAAGGAATAAACTCTTCCTCATCATTCGGAACAACGGGGAAGCGGCGCTCTTTCCAGTCGCTCTTGGCCTGTTCCAGAATTTCAGGGTCGGAGGCTACAAAATTCCACCAGATCTTGCGCGGGCCATCCATTGTTGCACCGCCCAGAATAAGAAGATGAACGCGCCCCTTGGCTTTCAGCGTTACCGTTTCATTCGGGGCAAGCACAAGCATACGGCCGCTGTCATAGGTGACATGGGCAAACTCGACCTGACCATCCAGCAGATACAGCGCACGCTCTTCGGCCAGCGCAGGGATTTCAAGTGTCTTGCCATCATCAATAATGCAATCAACATACAGCGTATCCCACTGCATCGGTGCAGGTGATTTTAACCCCTGAAACTCGCCCATAATCACGCGGCCTGTAATGCCGTTATCATTAAAGCTCGGCAGATCGTTCTTGCCGATATGCGTAAAGGCACAGTCACCTTGCTCATGACTCTTGGGCTGCGCGAGCCAGCTCTGAATGCCGAATAAACCATGCGGCTGTTCACGGACATCCATGCCCGTGCGCTCGGAATGGACAATGCCTTTGCCCGCGGTCATCAGGTTCACATCCCCTGGCGTAATACGCATATTAGTGCCTAGTGAATCCTTGTGATCCATCGTGCCTTTGAACAGATATGTTACGGTAGATAGTCCAATATGCGGATGCGGGCGCACGTCGATGCCATTGCCCGTCACAAATTCACCGGGGCCCATCTGGTCCCAGAAAATAAACGGGCCGACCATACGGCGCTTGGCAAAGGGTAGGGCGCGCTGCACTTCAAAGCCGCCAATGTCATGGGTGCGAGGGATAATGACCATCTCGACGTTAGACGGGCATTCATGTGAATCCATGTCAGGATCCGCGCAAGGCATCCAGCTCATAATCGCTATTCCTTATATGTGGGCTGTACTTAGTGGGCGTGGTCGTGAGCGTGCAGTACAGGTTCGTGAACAGATGGCTCGTAATGCAAGCCGAAATACACACTTACATTAACAGCAAACAGCACTGTTGCAAACCAGAGTACTTTAGATGCTTTTTTCTTCTTTGGCGCACAAGGCTCATGATGACAATCACTGTCTTTAACGCAATCAAGACGTTCGCTAATGTAATGCAGTGCCCATCCAAACGCCAAAATGACGGCCGATGTAATAATCATCGGGATTTCATAAGCGTGAAGAACATCGTGAAAAGCGACGAGACCAGTCGGCAAGAAAGAAATAACACCCATACTGACCATCAGGCTCAGCATACTCACAAGCACAGGTAACCCACAGCAAAAGATGTGGGTTAACTCGGAAGCCAGAACGGCCATATATATGCTTTGACGAAGTTTCTGCATGCACTGATTATTACGCCAGAAACGGGGTTTTTGGCAATAAATATATCTACTTTGGCGCAGGGCCTGCAGGCTTGTCGTCGTTTTGCGCAGGTGTTAAGCCCGCCTCAATCTTGGACTGCTCGTATGCTTCTTTCAGCGCATCTCTATCTGCTTTAGGTGACAGGGCACTGATATGCTTGCCACTGGCATCGCACATAATATAAAGCTCAACAGGAATACCGATCGCATAAGGCGACCACATATCGCGCTTAAGCTCATAGCCTTTGGCTTCCATAAACGGCATGACCTCGGGTTCGGGCTTGTATTGATTATATACAGGCTTGGAAAAGTCTTTAACGGCTTGAAACGCTTTTTGCAGTTTTTCTTTAATATTCATCACTACCTCTCTGTTGCATGATGTCTTGTTATGTCGGGCGTACCGCTGACCACTGGCTCAGCTCTCGCCCTAATGTTTGCGCCAGCTCCGCTTTGGTCTCGGGGGCTAGGAAGCTGCCAACTTCATAGGCCTTGCCGCGTGATTTTACCAGAACGCGCTGGGTGTTATCAAATCTGTCTTGGATCGCTTCGACCTTGGCCATAAAGGGGCTGATCTCTGTTACGATAGGCGGTGAATCGGAATCCTTAAATCTCTCTAATTTCAATGAGTTACAGTCCAGAGTTAAGATTTCGAATCGCTTTTGTTTGATCTGGATACGTCTTTGCGCCTCAACAAGGCCGCCAGCCACCAATACGAGCGGAATCGTAATCGGCCACAAACCCGCGGCAACCGTGCCGAACGCCGCTACAAGAAAGCCACCGACCGCGCCTTTTAAAATAGCGCGCCCGCCATCATCCATGCTTTTTGATGGTTCTAGCCGTGCCTGATACTGCACAGCGTCATTAAATGTCCCGTTCAACTTATCGCCGTATACTTTGTCCATGTGCATTTATGCCGCATATTCCTCATTATATGCAAGTAAATATGGTAAACGGAAGATATTTTGAAATAAAAAATCCGTTTTTTGATGCGGGAAATAAAAAAGGCAGGAAAACCCTGCCTTTTCTAAAATCTCTAAATAATTAGCGTCTTAAACGATGCTCTGGCCTGTCGCTGCCCAGTCTTTCACGAACGCTTCCAGACCGCTCTGCGTCAGAGGGTGTTTGTAAAGCTGCTGAATAACTTCAGGCGGGCAAGTCACAACGTCGGCACCCAGACGGGCGCTTTCTGTGATGTGCATCGGGCTACGCACTGATGCCACCAGAATTTCAGTTTCCCAGTTAGGGTAGTTGCCGTAGATCTCGCAGATTTCAGCAATCAGGTTCATACCGTCTGCAGACAGATCATCCAGACGGCCCACGAATGGGGAGATAAACGCCGCACCGGCTTTTGCCGCCAGAATAGCCTGACCCGCAGAGAAACACAGTGTTACGTTGACCATTGTGCCTTGGTCAGCCATTTCGCGACATACGCGCAGACCGTCTTGTGTTAGTGGCACTTTAACAGCCACGTTACGGGCAATGCCTGCCAGCTTGTTGGCTTCTTTGATCATTGTGTCGTAATCAGTCGCGGCGACTTCGGCGCTCACTGGGCCTGAAACAACGTCACAGATTTCTTCGATCAGCGGAATGAAATCCTTACCTGATTTCTTGATAAGAGAAGGGTTGGTTGTCACGCCGTCCAGCATACCTGTCGCTGCCAGCGCCTTGATCGCGTCAATATCACCTGTATCAACAAAGAATTTCATCGGATATATCTCCTGTGTTCAGTGGTTTATTCGCAGCCATGTATAAAGACAAGCCGCTGAATTATCCAGCCTAAAACGCCCGTTATTCGTATTTTATTTGCCGCGCCTATTTAGGGTGCTGCTTGGAATAACTGATCGCGCTGTGATGATTCACTTCCTTGAAACGATGCACACCGAACAGCGTATCCAGATTTGTGGAGAAATCGCGCACGGCCTGCGCGGCTTGCTTGTAATCACTATTCGGCTTGTTGAAAATCTCTTTCGGCGGCACGATCAGTGAATGCCCGCTGCGTGTCTGGACAACTTTCTGCGGGGCTACTGCGGCGCGCTCTTCTTGCAGAACCAGATACTGTGCCGCTTGCTCCAGCTGGAAGTAGCAGCTGCGCAGCATCGCCAGATCTTCTTTGCGGATATCAATTGTCTCGCCCTCAGGCGCGTTCTGGATTTGGCGCGTAATCAGGATCAGCGCACGGCGCATCGCCTGATAGTTGGTGCCTTTGTCACTTTCAAAGTGAAACCCGATCCGCAACCATTCAACGGCTTCGTCCCAGCCATCGGCAATATCCTTGTTGGTATATTCCTTGGCGTTTTTTAGAAATGGTTTAACGGTATCTAGAAGGAGGTTACGGTCTACAGACACGATGTGCCGTTTATTAAACAGCTTCGATAAACTAAACATGATGATTTCCCTGTATAATTTTTATTGTTTTATTTTTTCTAATTTAGAGGCCAGATGACTTTTAAAATCAAGCCTAAATCTATAAGCTCCTAAGAATGTCACAATCAACGCTATTCGCAGAAGACAAAACGCCGCAGGCCAGCACGGCACGGCTGAAAAAGGTTCTTGTCCCATACCCTGTGGACAAGGCCTATAGCTATGGCGTGCCGACCGATATCGAAGTCGAGGACGGCGATTACGTCACAGTGCCGCTGGGTAACCGCGAGGTGCCGGGGGTTGTCTGGGGCGATAGTGACGAGGACGTGCCGCCAAAGAAGCTCAAAGATGTAATCGCCCGCTACGATCTGCCGCCCATGCCGCTGGCGCACCGTAAATTCATCGACTGGACGGCGCATTATAATATGGCGCCCAAAGGCTTCGTGATGAAAATGGCGCTATCCGCCCCCGGCGCGCTGGAGCCGCCCAAGCCTGTCACAGGATATTGCCTGCCAACATGGGTTATGAATTTGATGGCAGAAAAGGGGGAGGAAAAAGATAAGTTCCTGAAAAACCTGTCACCGCAGCGCCGCAAGGTTCTGGATGCCCTGCAAGACGGCATGCCCAAACGCGCAGCCGAGATTAGGGCATGGCAGATAAGGAGCTGCTGGAAGTCACACATATATACAGCGCCGCCCCGTGCCGTGCCCCGCAATGGGAAAAACAAGGTGTACAGCTTTCCGAAGCGCAAGAAGCCGCAGCGGACACAATGAAAGAATTTGTCCGCGATGGCCAGTTCCACGCGGCATTGCTGGACGGTGTAACAGGCGCAGGTAAAACCGAGGTTTATTTCGAAGCTATCGCCGAAGCCTTAAAGAATAGCAAGCAAGTCCTGCTGCTTCTGCCCGAGATTGCGCTGTCCAACGCGTTTCTGGAGCGCTTTAAAAAACGTTTCGGCTGTGCGCCCGCACTCTGGCACTCACACCTATCAACGGGGCAGCGTAAAACCACATGGCGCGGCGTGGCCGAGGGCGAAACCAAAGTCGTCGTGGGTGCGCGCTCGGCTCTGTACCTGCCATATCAGGATTTAGGGCTGATCATCATCGACGAAGAACACGACCCCGCCTATAAACAAGAAGACGGCGTTATCTATCATGCTCGTGACATGGCGATTGTGCGCGCCCATATCGGCAAGTTCCCGATCTTGCTGGTTTCTGCAACGCCGTCACTGGAAACTATCAGCAATTGCTGGTCAGGCCGCTACGCGCATCTGCATTTGCCTGACCGTCACGGCGGGGCGCGTTTGCCTGATATGCATATCGTTGATATGAAGGCCGATAAGCCCGACCGCCAACACTTTATCGCACCGCCCTTGCTGGAGGCGTTAGAGGCTAATCTGGAAGCAGGGGAGCAGAGCCTGCTGTTCCTGAACCGTCGCGGTTACGCGCCGCTAACCATCTGTCGCACCTGTGGTCACCGCATGGCATGTCCGCGCTGTACGGCGTGGCTGGTGGAACATAAGAAGCGTAACAGGCTGGAATGTCACCATTGCGGTTACTTCCACCAAGTTCCGAAGACCTGTCCCGAATGCGATGACGTCGAAAGCTTTGCCGCCTGCGGTCCGGGGGTGGAGCGCATCATGGAGGAAGTCACCGCCTTGCTGCCTGATGCCCGCAGCGTCATCCTTGCCAGTGACATGAATGATGACCCTGAACAGCTAAAAGCGCTGCTCGCCGATATTCGCGCCCATAAATATGACATCGTCATCGGTACGCAGATCATTGCCAAAGGTCACCACTTCCCGAAACTAACGCTGGTCGGTGTTATTGATGCCGATCTTGGCTTGCAGGGCGGTGACTTGCGCGCTGCCGAACGCACGTACCAGCTGCTACACCAAGTCGCAGGTCGTGCAGGCCGCGAAGAACTGCCGGGCAGGGTATATCTGCAAACCTTCTATCCGGAAAACAAGGTCATGCTCGCTCTCGCTGGGCACGAGCGTGATACCTTCTTGGACGTCGAGGCGCATGAACGTGAAATGGCGCATATGCCACCCTATAGCCGTCTGGCGGGTATCATTGTCTCTGGCAAGGATGAGCGTCAGGTTCTGGATGTTTCAAAAATGCTGGGACAATCCGCGCCACATGGCGATGGGATTATAACCCTTGGCCCCGCCGATGCGCCGTTTTATCGCCTGCGCGGAAACTACCGCCGCCGCTTGCTGGTCAGGGCGGATAAGAAACTCGATGTGCAAAAAACATTGGCACATTGGATCGGAAATGCGAAAATACCCTCTACCGTGCGGGTGTATATCGATATTGATCCGCAAAGTTTCTTTTAAAGCATTCCTGATTTAGGCTTTCATATGACCAAGATATTACCCAAGGACATCACGTCCTATGACCTGCTGAAAAGCTTTGCCGTCATTATTATGATTATCGATCATTTGGGGTATTACTTCTTTCCTGACGAGCTGATCTTTCGCGCCATTGGCCGTATCGGTTTTCCGATCTGGTTTTTTCTGATCGGTCATGCAAGCGGGCGAGACCTGCCGACCAAGCTGCTGATCGGCATAGGGATGCTGATGGCTGCTGATATTATTACGGGGTTATATGTCTTCCCGCTCAGCGCACTTGTGACCATTGCCTTGCTGCGTATCAGCATAGATAAAGTCATGGCGGTCTGTGATAAGTCACAGCGCATGCTCTGGATTGTTTCGGCTATTCTATTCGTGCTGGTCGTGCCATCTTTCTTTGTCATGGAATACGGCGCACAAGCCATGATCATGGCGATCCTCGGTTACATGGTGCGCCATGAAAAAGACAAGGGCTACGATAAGAAACTCGTGCGCGATTACACCGTCTTTGCAGGTTTTAGTTTCTTGTTCTGGCAACAGCTAAACTTTGGTATGTCGACACCGCTGCTTGTATTGATGGGGGTGGGCACGGCTGCTATCATGGTCGTGTTACGCGGCTTTGATAAAAAGACTTACCCTAAGCTCACCGCAAAGCTGCCGATGCCGGCTATATGGTCGCTACAATTTATGGGGCGCAGAACGCTGGAAATCTATGTCGGTCACCTGGTGTTGTTTAAGTTTTTGTGCCTGCTAACAGGCGACCCGCGCTTCGTATTGTTTGACTGGCAATGGTTTTATATTCTGAATGCAGGTTCATAATGACTGAAGCAATTAAAAGTAAACTGCCAACTGCGATTACGTCTTATGACCTTTTAAAAGCCTTTGCCGTGATCATTATGATCTGTGATCACATCGGCTTTTATTTCTATCCTGATGATATGTGGTGGCGCGCCATAGGGCGCATAGGCTTCCCTGTCTGGTTCTTCCTGATCGGTTATGCTCATAGCCGCGAGATCACCAAGTCTCTCTTGATAGGCTCGGTGATACTATTGCTGACTGCCGTCATATTCGGAATGTATGTTTTCCCGCTTAGCGCATTGGTGACGATTATATGTCTGCGGCTGGTCATTGAACGGGTAGGGCGCGGAGCACTCAGCTCCATGCAGGCTATGGCAGGACTTATGATTGGCTGTGTACTGATTGCCTTGCCTACGGGTATTTTGGTCGAGTACGGAACCATGGCACTGGCTTTCGCTGTTTTTGGCTACATGGTGCGCGCGCGACAGGATGGTCGTGATGTTTCTATGGATATGCAAGTCATGTGCATGATGCTTGCTACGATGAGCTTCGTACTGGTGCAGCATTTCACATTTAAGTTTAGCGAACCGCAGCTTTATTTCGTCGGAATAGGGACGTTGGGCGTCATGTTAATTTTGTTCTTCTTTTCGAAAATGGAATTTATAAAGATTACCAACGTGTTGTCGAAGCCTTTTAAGGTTTTGATTCAATTTTTAGGGCGCCGCACATTGGAAATTTACGTGGCTCATTTGGTGCTTTTCCGCGTCGCAGGGCTGATTCTGGATCCGGAACGTTTTAAAATTATACAGCCAACGTTGTTTTTCACGTCATAAGCTCTTGCGCGGGCTGGACTCATATGCTAAACCCTGCTCATCATTACGCGTAAACGAATGTGAGTAAGGACATTGGCTGCAGGATCATCGAAAAATAATCTGGTCGCACGGCGTTATGCCTCCGCTCTGCTAGACATGGCGGACGAAGCCAAATCTGTTGAAAAAATCGAAAAGGATATGCTTGCTTTGGAAGCGATGCTGGAAGGCTCGGAAGACCTGCAGCGCCTGATCGAAAATCCGCTTATGAGTAGCGGTGCTCAGCAGAATGGCATATTGGCTATCGCAACAAAGGCGAAATTTCAAAAACTAACGCAGAACTTCTTGGGTGTTCTGGTGCAAAACCGCCGTCTTGGCGCTTTGCCTCAGGTGATCAATGCCATGAAGGCTGAATTGCGCACGCGCCGCGGCGAAGTCGAGGCGAAAGTGGTAAGTGCATACGCACTGACGCCGGCGCAGACAAATGCTCTGCAAAAAGATCTGTCAAAGGCGATGGGCACAAACGTGACCCTGTCAGTCGAAGTAGATAAGGAACTGCTGGGCGGTATGACTGTCACAGTCGGTTCTCAAATGATTGATGACTCAGTACGCAGCAAGCTGGATAGGCTGAAGCGTGCAATGAGTTCCGGTTCAAATCAAAATCAAGTGAAACTAGAAGAGGTTGGATAATAATGGAAATCCGTGCTGCAGAAATTTCAGAAATCCTGAAAAAGCAAATCGCCGAGTTTGGTGCTCAGGCAGACGTTGCTGAAATCGGTCAAGTACTGTCAGTTGGTGACGGTGTGGCTCGTGTATACGGCCTCGATAAGGTTCGTGCCGGTGAGATGGTTGAATTCCCTGGTGGAATTAAAGGTATGGCGTTGAACCTGGAAACAGACAACGTTGGTATCGTGATCTTTGGTGACGACCGCGACATTAAAGAAGGCGACATTGTTAAGCGTACGGGCGAAATCGTTCAGGTTCCTGTCGGTAAGGAATTGCTGGGTCGCGTTGTTGACGCGCTGGGTAACCCGATCGACGGCAAAGGTCCGATCAAATCCAAGAAGAAAAGCCGTATCGAAGTTAAGGCACCTGGTATTATTCCTCGTAAATCTGTTCACGAGCCGATGCAGTCAGGTGTTAAAGCGATTGACGCTCTGGTTCCTGTAGGTCGTGGCCAGCGTGAGCTGATCATTGGTGACCGTCAGACAGGTAAAACGGCTGTTGCGGTTGATACAATCATCAACCAGAAGAACTTCAACAGCTCTAAAGACGAAAAAGAACACCTTTACTGTGTATACGTTGCTGTGGGTCAAAAACGCTCAACAGTGGCTCAGCTGGTGAAGGAGCTGGAAGAGCAAGGCGCAATGGAATACTCCGTTGTTGTTGCTGCGACAGCGTCTGTCCCTGCACCTATGCAGTACTTGGCACCTTATTGTGGTGCGGCGATCGGTGAATGGTTCCGTGATAACGGTCTTCACTCTCTTGCAATCTACGATGATTTGTCTAAACAGGCCGTTGCGTATCGTCAGATGTCACTGCTGCTGCGTCGTCCGCCAGGTCGTGAAGCTTACCCAGGTGACGTTTTCTACATCCACTCACGTCTGCTAGAGCGTGCGTGTAAGATGGGTGACGATCACGGCGCGGGTTCTATGACGGCTCTGCCAATCGTTGAAACACAGGCCGGTGACGTGTCTGCGTATATTCCAACGAACGTAATTTCTATTACAGACGGTCAGATCTTCCTGGAAACAGGCTTGTTCTTTAAAGGTATCCGTCCTGCGATTAACGTGGGTCTGTCAGTATCCCGTGTGGGCTCTGCGGCGCAGACAAAAGCGATGAAACAGGTTTCCGGTTCTATTAAACTGGAACTGGCTCAGTACCGTGAGATGGAAGCGTTTGCGCAGTTCGCGTCTGACTTGGATGCGACAACACAGCGTCTTCTGGCACGTGGTGCTCGTCTGACACAGCTGCTGAAGCAGCCTCAGTACTCACCTCTGGCTGTTGAAGAGCAGGTTCTGGTGATCTACGCAGGTACAAAAGGCTACCTGGATGATGTTGCTGTGAATGATGTTTCTAACTTCGAGAAAGCATTGTTGCAAGATGCGCATGCTAACGCGAAGGACATCATGAAAACTATCCGTGAAAAGAAGAAGTTGGACGACGATCTTGAGAAAAAGATGAAAGACTACCTTCAGAAGTTCGCTGATAGTTACGCACCAGTAGCAAAGGCTGCCTAATCAATGCAAAAGCAAGGGTTCGGACATACAGGAAAACGTGATTTGCCGGAAGGCGAACTTAAGTATCAGATTCGTATTAATCTGAGCGAAGAGTTCGCGTCCGTCGCGCGTGAAAATCCTGCGAGCCCTGTTTTGTTCCAATTGCTTCAAGTGCTCCGTGAGCATGATGCCCATCTGAAACATCAGAAAATGGCGTTTGCGAACTTCCTGCCTTACTTCAAAAACGAAGAACTGGCAGAGCATGTGAAGAATGTGGACGAAGCTTTGCTGAAGATGGCCGATGCCGGCGAACATGACGGCGGCGAAGATGTAGCAGCGGCATTTGATGCTGCTATGGCTGCGGATGATACAGATGATGTTGATGCGACATTGGAAGCCATGCAGGCTCTGAGAGACGCAACAAACGCATTCATCGAACGTCATGCCGATAATCCTGAAATCGAAGGCTACAAAGAAGCTGTTGAGCATTTCTTTGACCGTTGCTGCCGTTTGTATCTCTGGACGAAAGAGACAGTGCAAAAGCAAATGGTTAAAGGCGAGAACGGTTTTTATTCAACACGGTTCTCGATCTACGCTGATGGCGGTCAGGAAGTTTATTCCAAAGACGTTGCCGACCAATTGGAAGCCGATTTACAGCCTCTGAAAGAAGCTGGGATGATCAAGGTCATCCAGCGCTTTGATTCAGATCCTAAAAATAACCCGCAAGCTCCCGAAAAGTTTCATATTTGAGAGATAGAACATGCCAAGTTTGAAAGAGTATAGAGATAGAATCGCATCCGTTAAGTCGACGAAGAAAATTACGTCGGCGATGAAAATGGTGGCGGCTTCTAAATTGAAAAAAGCTCAAGACCAAGCGGAGGCAAGCCAGCCTTACGCATCAGCCATGGCTGAAATGATGTCTCGCGTTGCCGCAGGCGTTATCGTAACAGATGCCAGCCCGCGTTTGTTGATAGGCACTGGCAAGGACGATGTTCACCTGCTGGTTGTTGTCACGGCTGACCGCGGTCTGTGTGGTGGCTTTAACGGCAACCTGGCACGTAAGGCACGCGAAGAAATTCTGCATCTTGAAGCCGAAGGCAAAACTGTGAAGTTGCTGCTGGTTGGCCGTAAAGGCCGCGATGTACTGAAGCGTAACTTCGAAAACCGCTTCCTGAAAACATTTACAGGTATCGCTGGTAAGACACGCATCGAATTTGCCGATGCAGATCAGGTCACACAATACATCCTCGAAGCGTTCGACGCTGGCGAGTTTGATAAGTGTTCTCTAGTCTATAACGAATTCAAATCTGTTCTGACACAGACACCATCTATTCACCAGTTGATCCCGTTCTCTCTGCCTGAGGTAGACACAGCGGATATCGACACGGCTAACGAAGGCAAGCATCTGGATGCGCCTTACACGTTCGAGCCTGAAGAAGATGCGATGCTGGAAGAACTGCTGCCGAAAAATCTGGGCGTTCAGATTTACCGCGCATTGCTCGACAGTGCCGCTGGTGAACAGGCTGCCCGTATGACGGCGATGGATAACGCAACACGTAACGCCGGTGACCGCATCAACGGTCTGACACTGGAATATAACCGTGCACGTCAGGCTGCGATTACGAAAGAACTCATCGAGATTATTTCCGGTGCGGAGGCCGTATAAAAACTAAACAGGGGAACAATGGGAATAAGACAGTTAGAAAACTACGAATTAAAAAAACTGTTCAACAAACAAGGGACGCAACTAGACCAGATAAACGATTTGATCGCAGTTGCACTAGGGAATACAGAAGGTCGCTTCGAAATGCTGATTAACCCGGCGAGGGGGGATTTAGCAAGAGGCAACGAGAGAGCAGAACGCGTGTATGTCGATGCGGAGCAATTAACCGCCGTCTACATGGAAATGAAAAGAGATTTGAGGCCGTTGGATTAAGTTTGAACCAATTTTTTGAGTGAAAAAGAGGAAGTAAAATGGCTAAGGCAAAAAACGGAGCAAAAGGTACGATCGCACAGGTCATGGGTGCTGTTGTGGACGTTCAGTTCGAGGAAGGTAACGTTCCTGCGATTTTGAACGCACTGCATACAGACAATGACGGCAAGACTCTGGTTCTTGAAGTGGCACAGCACTTGGGCGAAAACATCGTTCGTACAATCGCTATGGACACAACAGACGGTCTTGTCCGCGGTAGTGAAGTTGTTGATACAGGTGACGCGATTTCCGTTCCTGTCGGTCCTGAAACACTGGGTCGTATCTTCGACGTTATCGGTGAGCCAATCGATGAAGGCAAAAATACCCGATCCACCGTCCGGCTCCTGAGTTTGTTGATCAGGCAACTGAGACAGAACAGCTGGTAACAGGTATCAAGGTTGTTGACCTTCTATGTCCTTACGCCAAAGGTGGTAAAATCGGTCTGTTCGGTGGTGCCGGTGTTGGTAAAACCGTTACGATCATGGAATTGATCAACAACATCGCAAAAGGCCACGGTGGTGTGTCTGTGTTCGCGGGTGTTGGTGAACGTACACGTGAAGGTAACGACCTTTACCACGAAATGATTGAATCAGGCGTTCTGGTCCCTGGTGAACACGAAAAATCAAAAGTGGCTCTTTGCTACGGTCAGATGAACGAGCCTCCGGGTGCGCGTGCGCGTGTTGCTCTATCTGGTCTGACAATGGCGGAATACTTCCGTGATGAAGAAGGTCAGGACGTTCTGTTCTTTATGGACAACGTGTTCCGCTTCACACAGGCCGGTGCCGAAGTGTCTGCTCTGTTGGGTCGTATCCCGTCTGCTGTGGGTTACCAGCCAACACTGTCAACTGACATGGGTGCGCTGCAAGAACGTATTACATCAACAAACAAGGGTTCTATTACATCTGTTCAGGCCGTTTACGTTCCTGCCGATGACTTGACTGACCCTGCGCCTGCTACAACATTCGGTCACTTGGATGCGACAACAGTTCTGTCACGTTCAATCGCCGAGCAAGCGATTTTCCCTGCGGTTGACCCGCTGGATTCAACATCACGTATTCTCGATCCACGTGTGATCGGTGAAGAGCACTACAAATGTGCATCTGATGTTCAGAAGACATTGCAGCAGTACAAAGCATTGCAAGACATCATCGCCATCCTGGGTATGGATGAACTGTCAGAAGAAGATAAACTGGTTGTGGCTCGCGCCCGTAAGATCCAGCGCTTCCTGTCTCAGCCATTCCACGTTGCCGAAGTCTTTACAGGCACACCTGGTGTGTACGTTGAACTTGCCGACACAATCAAAGGCTTCCGCGCCATTGTTGACGGTAAATACGACCACCTGCCTGAAAGTGCTTTCTACATGGTTGGCACAATCGAAGAAGCAGAAGAAAAAGCCAAGAAAATGGCTGCTGAAGCTGCTTAATGGAATAAGGTTAGCCTGCTATGAAAGAGAACCGCGATATAGAAAAGTCATACTCGACTACTGAGTTTGTCGCTAAACTCCGCAGGCTGGCTGATGACCTTGAAAAAGGTGAAAACTTTGAAATTCAAGTAGCGGGGGAACGTATATACGTTCCGGACCGTGCGGTCTTCAACATCGAACACGAACGTGATGATGATGGGGAAGAGCTTGAGTTTCAATTAAAGTGGAAACGCTCATAAAATGGCAAATGACCCTGTCGCAAATAGCCCGCACTTGAAACGGGACGTAGATAGGGCCATAGCCATCCTCGAAGACGAAGGGTTTGAGCACGACTACTATTATGGATCGCCGATCAAATATACGGGATCTCTGATGCGAAAGACAAATGAAGACGGTGTTGATACGCTGGTTTATTTGTTCAGAGGTTGTGTTAACGGCACCATGAGCATTGTGAAAGGCGAGCAGTCCCATCTGATGATGGCACATGAGTTCAACAGAGCAATGCGACCGACTAAATTGGAGCGTCTTTTGGACAGTATTTGGGGTGCGAAACCTAAACCTGTTTAACGAGTGGATTTGAAGGAATTAAAATGGCAAACGCTGAAAACAAAACATTCAATTTCGAGCTGGTTTCACCGGAGCGCAAACTGATTTCCGAACCTGCTGTAATGGTTACCATTCCGGGCGGCGAGGGTGATTTCGGTGTGCTGGCAAACCACAGCCCGNNNGTAATCGAAGTTGTAGGCGAAAACGATAACGAACCACGCCGTTTGTTTGTTGCTGGCGGCTTCGCTGATGTAACGCCTGAAAACTGCACGGTTCTGGCTGAATACGCGATTAACGTTGCTGATCTGGATCAAGCCAAGATCGAAAAAGAACTGACTGACTTGAAAGAAGACCTCGCTATGGCAGAAGGCGGTCAGGACAAGGCTCGCGTACAGCGCAAGATTGATCTCGCTAACGCCAAGCTGACAGCTGTAACAGGCGAATTACAGCTTTAATTTCCTAATATATTATAAATTGCTAAAATGCGGTCATTCATTGACCGCTTTTTAATATCTGCCGTGGCATGATAGGTCATGGTCAAAGTTTCGGAACATTGCTTGTTTTTAAGGCTGGCGGATAATGCCCGCCATAGTCAGGTTGACTTCGATGAAATCGAACGTTTAGCCAACAGCGCGACGCTGCAGCATGATGGCCGTGATTATTCCGTTTATTATCTTTCATTGCCCAGAGACTTCGATATGGCAAGCGCCAATCAGATTATCAGCACTCTGGTCACCAAGCCTTACATTGATGAAGTCTGGCTCGATGCACCGTCTTTTGAACTGAAGCCTTAATTGAATCTGGGGCCTTTGGTGCCGGGGGCGGGGGAATCTTTATCTGGAAAGATGAAATTCACAGCGCCGCGTTCGATCAGCGCCTTTGAAATGACGCGCGGTGCGCTTTTCTCGCTCTCGCGAATAATATAATCACCGGGCTGCACAACACGGTATTCAAAACCGCGTCCAATTTGCAGCGGACGGTTGACCACCATATAAGCAATATTCTCCATATATTCATGAATGATATTGGGCTTGTCTGTCGTCTCGACACGCATCTTGAAGTACAGATAGTCAGTACCGCTCATGACTCTTTCAATATTACGCACGCTCAGCATTTTTACCGACGGGTGCAGGGCAATAATGTCCTCATCACTCATCGTATCAAAATCATCAGGGTTTAAAAATTCGTGACGCTGAATGAATATCGCCTCACCTTTACTCGCAATATTGGTGGGCGATACATATTGCCCGCCACCCACTTGCGGCCATGTCACGCGGTATTCCTGACCTTCTTCCAATGGCACTATACGGTAAGTCAGTTTCCAGCTTAGCTGCGGACAGCTATCCATACTCTCCGCTGTCATCGGAAAATGCTGATAGGGGCGCTCAGGCTTATGGGGGTAATCCAGTTCCACCGTCGGCGGCATCTTGTCGTGCGTTACGCTGCGTTTAACGAACATTTGCCCGTCACTGTAAAACTCGACATAGCCGCGCTGCGGTACGCGCCCACGGTCAATTTTTGCACGGTTCATAGCGATTTCAATGACATCCGTAAACGGGTGGTCCGGGAATGCAGGACTCTGTGAACTCGTCGCAGGGCTTTGCTCCAGCATAATAAAGTTGATCGGCACGCGCGGGTTGTTGGCCATGATATCAGCCGCCTTGCGCTTAGTCTCGCGAAACAGCTCGTCAAAAAACAAATCGATTTGTTCTGGTGGCAGTGGCTGGCTGATCTCTTCCATCGCCGCTTTATCAAACTCGCCGTCATGGATTTTTGCAAGGCGCTCTTTTAAACCTAGCTTATTAAATTCGCGCGCCACAGCCGACTTTCGAATGTCACTGGCATCAAACGGTTTATATGTCGGTTCGTAATGCGGGAATTCAATCGGCGCTTTGTTGTGTCGGACGCATATGGCTTCGGCTCGTGATGCACCGCCAGGTAGGTGCTGTGTTCACCATAAACAGGCATAGAATATCTGATCTTCGTTAAACGCCATAGCCGCTCCTGATTTTATCAGGCAGCGACGGCGTCACTTCCCGTAAATTCTTTATCATTAATGCTGGCAACCTGTCTAATCCCTAATATGGAATTCGTCAAGTAAACCGCATCGGCAGCCATAAGGCGTTCTTCGCTGATGCTCTCTTCGCGGGCATTTGTCTGCGCAATAAATCCACGGCGGGCAATACCGTTCAGTACGCCGTCACTTAGCGGCGGGGTTATGTATACATCTCCTTCACGGATGAACATATTGCTGGTCGTCGCACACGCCATGTTCCCCTCGGTATTGCTCAGCAGGGCGTCTGTACCACCAAGTGCAAGCGCCTTCTGCTTGGCGATATAAGACCGCGAATAATCAAGTCGTTTGCAGTTATCATAGATGCAATTGGCAATACGCGGAAAATCACGCACGATCTTCAAATGTATCGGGGTGGGCGTTTCCGGAATTTCTGCTCGTACAGCTGACATCATAATCAAAGGCTTAATTGGCTTACCAAGTAACTCCGCCGTTAAGCCTGAAGTCACCTGTGTGCGCACACGCGCTTTACCGTCAGTAAGCTCATTCTTTTGCAGAAGCTCTTCCGCCATGGCCGTAAAACGGTCAATAGACACATCCAGATCATGCAGCAGCACCGTCTTAACGTTATCAATCAATCTTTGGAAATGCAGGTCTGCTTTTACAGGCGTGCCTTGATCGCCGAGCAACGTATCGAATACGCCAAGACCGCGCAGAAAGCCTGCATCCTTATGCGGGATCACAGCGCCGTCTGCATTAACGATTTCACCATTCAGCCAGATATAGACATTGCTCATACTGCGTAACCTCCCACAGTCATGCCATGTTGCTCGTTCCAGTCTGCTGCCAGCAACAGGAAGTTTCTCATGATATCCAGACCATAAGGGGTCAGGATCGACTCTGGGTGGAATTGTACGCCGTAAAGTGGGGCGGTTTTATGACGAAGCCCCATAATAATATCGTCTTCTTCGGTCGTGGCTGTTATCTCAAGATCCGAATTTGCGGCCAGCTCGACAATCAAAGAGTGATAGCGCGCAGCATCAAACGGGTTCGGTAAACCAGAAAATAGGCCGTCGGCATTATGAAGAACACTGCTGGTACGGCCATGCATCGGGGCAGGGGCGCGAATAGTGCGGCCGCCAAATATCTCGCCCATACATTGATGTCCCAGACAAATGCCTAGCATCGGAATACGGTCATAGAAATGGCGGATTACATCATTGCAGATGCCTGATTCTTGCGGCGTGCAGGGCCCCGGTGAGAGGATAATCGCTTCAGGACTCATTGCAGCGATATCATCGAGCGATATCGCATCATTACGAACCACACGACGTTCATGGCCCAGCTGCCCGATATAACGGGCGAGGTTATAAACAAAGGAGTCGTAATTGTCGATCAGCAGTATCATAGAGCGGTTGTAACACCATACGGCGTTAACGCGCCAGATATTTTAACGCTTTATCAGCACCTGATAATAGGTGTAGTTGCGACCACCGCCTGATGTGTCGTTAAAACATCCCACTTCGTGCCCGGCCATAGCGTCAATGGTCGCCGATGATGCGAAG
>LWDU01039425.1_pt1:5000-34845 | contig 34845 bp, 19 predicted proteins | sample 727161 | NCBI WGS metagenome assembly LWDU01 (sample SAMN04566230, study PRJNA314399) | hydrothermal vent metagenome | isolation source: deep sea hydrothermal plume seawater | place: Mexico: Gulf of California, Guaymas Basin | collected 2004-07-11 | reverse complement strand
CCGACACGTGACCCAAGCAGGCATTGTGGCCGCGTTCGTGGGCAATGACCGAAGGAAGGATGCCCGAGTCAAGGGCGTCGACCGTGACGGCGTCACAATACTGTGCAGGTCGAAGCTAGCGTGAACAAGGGGGTGAGGAGGGCGAGGACGACGAACTCGGTACGAGTTTCGTTCGGATAACGAATGCGACGGAATCGAACGCGGCTCTAGCTCGCGTCGTCGTCGCTCTGCAGTCCAACGAGTTCGCGGTACAGCCCGGGCTGATTCACCAGCTCGTCGTGTGTGCCAAGTTGGGCGATCTGTCCGCGCTCCATGACGACGATGCGGTCCGCTCGGCGAATGGTCGAGAGACGGTGGGCCACGATGAATAGGGTTCGGTTACCGCGAAGCGAGTCGATGGCGTCTTGCACCGTCTGCTCCGTCTTGGCATCAAGTGCGCTGGTGGCTTCATCGAAGACCATGACCGCTGGGTTCTTCAGCAGCGCGCGAGCAATCGTAATCCGCTGACGTTGGCCTCCCGACAAACGCATACCGAACTCACCCACTTCGGTCTCGTAGGCCTCGGGCAGTTGGTCTACGAACTCGTCGACTCGAGCGACCCCGGCTGCCTGCATGACGTCTTCGTTGCTGGCATTCGGTTTCGCGTAACGAATGTTTTCGAGGATCGTCGTGTCGAAGAGGAAGGGTTCTTGGCTCACGAGGGCCATCTGCGCCATCAAGGATTCGCGGCGAATATCGCGAATGTCGCGACCGTCGACTTCGACGGCACCGTGGCTCGGTTCATGGAAGCGCATCAAGAGATCGACGAGGGTCGTCTTGCCCTCGCCGCTGCGGCCCACCAGTGCAATGACTTCGCCCGCGCGAACCGTGAGGTTGATGTTGTTCAGCACGAGTTCGCCGGCGCTGGCACCCCCATACTGAAAGCTCAGGTTGCGAAATACAATCGACTCGCGGACGTCGTCGATCGCGACCGCGTCTTGGCGGTCAGCGTGCTCGGCATCCATGTCGAGGATTTCGAAGAATCGCTCGGCGGACGCGAGGGCCTCGTTGAGTTTCGACCAGCCCCGGGACAGGGTCTTGAGTGGTCGATAAGTCGTCGCAAGAACGGTTGCAAAAGCCGCGACTGCTCCCGGCGTGATGCCCCACATGCCCCGCATCACGAGCCACGCCCCTAGACCCAGCATGACGATTCCAGTGATTCCGGTGAATAAGTCTACGAGGCTTCGCGACAGGACGCGGTTTTTTACCACTTTCATGTCCCGACGAAACAATCGGTCGGCTTCACGCTTGAAGGCATTCTCTTCGATCATTTCGCCGCCAAAGGCTTTGATGACCTTGATGCCGGCAAGAATGTCGACGAGGCGCTGGGTGACTTCCCCGAGTTGTTCCTGACGCCGTCGTGCGCTGTTGCGAATGCGACGCGCGAACCAAGCCACAGTCCCAATGACTGCGGGTGCGCTGAGCAGCGCGACCAACGTGAGCTGCCATGAAATGAAAAAAAGCGTGACGGTGCCGCCGACAACCATGGCGCCAGCTTGGAGGAAATCTCCAAACACAAGCTTCAGTGCATCTTCGCTCGTGGTTGCGTCGTTGAGTGCGCGGTTCAGTGTTTCGCCGCTGTGTTTGGTGCGGTGGAATCCGAGGGGAAGCCGCAAGAGCTTTGCCGCCAGGGTGTTTTTGATGTCAACCGAGACCCGGCCGAGGACGAAGGAAAGCAGGTACAGACGAAGGAATAGAACGACCGGGGAAATCAAGGCGAGCGCAAGCGCTGCGAGCAGGATAAAGCGAAGGTTCGCCACGATGGTGTTGGGCGTCGTTTGAAGTGATTGTTCAGTATTGGTCGAAGGAGTTGAAAGGCCCGAAAGTACTGTGGCGGAAGTCTCCGGGTTGAAGGCCGACCACGAAATGTCGACGCTCTCTGATGTGAGGGCATGCGCCGGAAGGAGCACCTCGTCTAAGAGGGGCTGCATCAACCAGGCTCGGGCATAGCGTCCGCCCGAGAAGACCAGAGTCAGTGCAACGCAGAAGATGATGGTGCCGACATACGGTCGAGCGAAGCGCAGCATCCGGGACAACAGAGCCAAGGTCGAAAGGTCAACGGGCGCACGCGCGGACGCTTCGTCAGCATCGCTTTCTTGTGCCAGAGATGATTGCGCGTCGGTGCCCACCTGAGATTTCCCTTGTCGAGCATCGATTGGTCGGGGGCAGACATCATAGCTTAATGGCGTGTCGGCCAGAGTCACCGCCGTGCCGCTAAGCCTTTGAGAACGAAACCGACATCTCGTTTACTGCACGTAACCGAGAGCCTCGAGTGCGCGTCGATCTTCGGGGGTGATTGCTTGCGCGGGTTCTGTGCGTTCGAAGTCGCGCGTGAAGTCGCTGAAGTTGGAAATGAGCTCACCGCGGTGGGCCTGCGCGCCGCGGGTGGGGTCGGGCTGCAAGCCCGATTCGTTTCCGCGGTGAATGACGCCGTTCTCATCAACAGCACCGAAGAGAAGACCTTCGATTGGATAGTCGATCCCGTCGAGTCGTTGCTCGATCTTGCCGGCATTCTGGAACGTTCGGCGGATCGCGAAAGCGCGGAAAGGGGATTCGGCGTCGTCATTGCGTGGCTGCGTGAGGTCGCGGCCTTCAAACGCTGCGCTCTCCATCTCGACACCGGCAAGGGAAAGGAGTGTTGGCGCAATGTCGATCGAAGCCACGACCTCGTGGTCGGACCCCGGCGATACACGTGGTGAAATGACAAATGCCGGAACGTGTAGCTCGGCGTCGGTGAGCCGGGCCCCGTGTCCTACAGAGTTATCTTCGCCAAGGCTTTCTCCGTGATCGGATACGACGATGATGTGCGTTTCGAATCGCGCTTCGTCTTGCTTCAGCCGCTCGAGGACGCGGTTGAGCGCATTGTCCATGAACGCAACGTCTTTGTCGTACAGCGCAACGGCTTCACCAAGGACGCGATCCACCGACGCACGGCCGTTTGGAATTTCGGCCATGATGTCTCGTTTGCGAACGGACCCAGCTCGACTTGCAGCGCCATACGGGGCGTGGGGATCAAAGTAGTGAAACCAGAAAAATTGTTTTGTCGCCGATGCTGCGTTGATTTCGTCGAGTGCAGACGCACTGATCGCGTCGCCAACTTCGAAGAACTCTCCCGACTCGATCTTCCAATGATCTTCCCAGAGACGTTTGTTGGACGACAGGTTGTGGCTGAAGTCTTCGATCCAACCGGCGAACCCGCGCGCAAAACCAAAGCGCTTGGTTAGTGGATACGAAGCCACGACGGCACGGGTCTCAAAGCCATTCGCTTTCATCGTCTCAGTGACCGTTGGAATCGACTTCGGTAAGACGATGCCGTTGCGCGTAATTCCGTGTTCCCATGGCTGCAAACCTGTGAACATCGTCGCATGGGCGGGTTGGGTTACGGACGACACGCTGTAGTAGCGATCGAAGATCATGCCGCGTTCCGCGTGTGCATAGGTGAGCGGCATGTTGCTCGCCTTGCCGGGTTGCGGTTCGAAGCGGTCGTGGCGCAAGGTGTCGAGGGTAATGAGAACCACGCGCACGCCTCGCGGCGCAGGTTCGCCGCCGCACGAACAAAGCATGGCCGCGGCTGCGAGCGAAGCGATAATGTTTGCGACCCGATTCATTCGATGTATCCCAGGGCGCGAAGCCTTTCGAGGTGTTCGGGGTCGACGATACCGGGTTCGAGCTCGGGCACGGCATCGCCGCTGCCTTCTGCAAGACGAGCGTTTAGCCGGTCGCTTAGCGTTATCGCAATGTCGGGGTGCGTGTCGGCAACGTTGTTCTGTTCGAGCGGGTCCTTCTCAAGATCGTAGAGTTCGACGCGCCCGGTGTCGGTGCTGCGAATGAACTTCCAGGGGTACTCGAACCAACTCTTGAGTGCGCGCTGTTCTGCGATGGCGATGCGGTCGCCCGGATCACTTCCGTCAATGAGGCCCACGAGGCTCTCGCCCTCAAATGCGCTCGGCACCGGGAGCGCGAGGAGTTCGAGCAAAGTTGGGGACAGATCCATCAATGGGACGCGGTCCGCTATGCGTTTCGAATCGCGCTTCGGCGTGCGCAAGATCAGCGGAACGTGAAGCTGTTCTTGGTAGAGGGAATGAGAATGGATCGTCGTTCCGTGGTCCCAAAACTCTTCACCGTGATCGGAAAAGAATACGAACACGGTGTCGCGGTACAGGTCGAGTTCTTCGGCTAGGCGAAACAGGTGCGCAAGCTGATTGTCGGCGTAACGGATCCCGCCATCGTAGAGGGCGACAACACGTTCTCGGTCGTTGGTTTCAAGATCGAAGGACTTCCCCTCGAAGCCGTCGAGTTCTCGAACGCGTCGCAGCAGGCTCCGGGTTTTCGGACCCGTAACGACACCCTCGTAGTTCTCAGAGAACATGGAGGCGTAGGGTTCGGGTGGGTCGTAGGGGAGGTGGATGTCGTAGGTGTGCAAAAAAAGAAAGAAGCGTTCATCGCGATGCTCGCGCAGCCACGCCGCCGCCATCGGGAGCGTCCCGGCCAGCCCGGTGTCGCGTTCTTCGTAGCGTTCGAACCCCCGCGCAAAACCGAGACGGCTAGAAATGTTGCCACCGCCTGTAAACGCCGCAGTTCGAAAACCGTTCTCCAAAAGAACTTCGGCGAGTGCGAGGTAGTTCGCTGCGGCGGCGGATGGGGGGCGAGACTGGAACATCGACTGATGGGATGGGCGTGTGGAACTCGCTTGCGAGTAGGCACGCTCAAACACCACGGATGCCTCTGCGAAGCGGTCGAGGTTGGGGGTCGTCGGTCGCTCGTACCCATAAAGGCCAACGTGGTCAGCGCGAAGGGTGTCGAGGCCAATCATCACAAGGTTCATCGGCTGCGTGGAGGCCAGCGTCTCGGTCGCTTTCGGCTTCGATACTGGGCTTGATTCGCGCTCGCTCGTGCACGCCGTCGAAAGCGCGCCAAGCGCAAGCAGCGCGAACCCAAAACCGAGACTCATACGCACGCGGGGTCCGCTCATTGGGTCAAGCTAGCATGGCGCGAAACCCGCGACACTTGTTCAGCGGCCCCAGGTCAAGTCGGGTCGCGGTTTGTGGACGCTGCTAGAATTGTGGTTTCAAGTTGGGGGTGCGGGAGTTGGGCGTGCAACGAAAAACGATCGGCGATGAGGGGCAGCGTTTCGTCGATCATGAAGCCCAGTGTGACGCGCAGCCCTGGTCGCAGGCCGACTTCGCGGGCTTGGCGGTGCTGGTTGTGGCTTTGCTTGCGGCTCTCGTTTGGCTCGTTCACCCCTGGTATGACCCCATGATCGACGGGTCGATCTACGTTTCGACGGCACGATCACTCTTGGCGGGCGAGGGCTACACCTATCTCGGCACGCCATTCCATTTGCGTCCCCCGGGCTTCTCCCTCCTTCTTGCACCCGTGCTGCGGGTTGCCGGGACGAACTTTCATCTTATGAACTTGTTCGTCGCAAGCTTCGGCTGCGCATCACTCGTTCTTCTATATGTGTGGGTTCGTCCGCGTCTCGGCGGGGGGCTCGCACTCTTGGTCTGCGTGACGGTGGGAACCAACCCCGTTTTTCTGACGCTGTGCAATCAAGTGATGTCTGACATCCCGGGCGTGTTCTTCGTTCTGGCTTCGTTGTTGCTCGCTCGCAACAGCGCGCGGAACCCGAGCTTGGCGAACGAGATTGCATTGGGAGTTTGCATCGCCGCATCGGCGTACGTGCGGGTGTTGGGTGCGATGGTCATTCCCGCGATCCTGATCGAGCGCGCGCTGCGCCACGTTCGAAATCCCAGTTCAAAAACCAGCCACGCGCAGTTCGCGTGGAAGCAAGTGGCGCCCTTGTTGATCACGACCCTTGTACTGCTTGCGCCATGGGGCATTCGCAACCAAGTGGCCGCCGCAGCCCCACCGGCAGACCAGCTACTCAACTATTCCTACTCGACGGCTTTGTTCCACTACGACTTTGGCGACCCAAGCAGTCCGTTCGTCAGCGCTAGCGATTGGGGGACGCGGATTCTTACGCGCTGCAACGAGATCATCGCTGCCGTTGCGACACGCTTGCAAGAGAAGACACCGACCTTGGGCAACATCGCGATCAGTACAGTGGTGTTTGCACTGTTTCTCTACGGGTTGATCGCATCGCCTTCTGTGGCGGGTTTCTTTATTTTGTTCTCTCTCGTCATCACCGGTTCGTATTTCGCGTTCCAGGACCGGCTGCTGCTTCCCGTCTTTGTGGTGCTGGTGCCGTTGGTCGCAATTGCCACGCATCGTCTGTTGAGCGCGATACTCGGCAAAGCGGGTGCGTCCGTTTCGGTGGCGGTCGTGCTTGTCGCGATCTGCGTCGCCGACTTTGCGCCTCGTGCACAATGGAATGAAATCGAAGCGCGACACCAAAGATCTTCGCGAATCGCCGACAGTCTCCGTGCGGCACTTCCCGCCGACAGCCGACTCGCAACGGTTCGCGGGTTTCATCTCCACGCCATGCTTGACCAACCGGTGTACAGCCTTCGGTGGGGATACCGACTGGGTGCTGGGATGGCGGGGATCGACGCGGTAATCGATCGCTATGGGGTGAATACTCTGGTGTTCGACTCACAGAGCAAGCTCGACAGCGAATACGAACCGGCACTTGTCGCGAAGTACGGTGCGCCAACCGCAGTTGGCGAAGTGCGCGTCTTGCGGGTGCGCGACTAGCAGCTTGCTAGCGAAGGTCTTTTTGGAGCAGCTCGCCTGCTCGTAAGCCGAGAAGCATGTCGCCCTCAAAGCCAAGACCCGCGACCCACGATCGGTCGAGCATGTAGATCGGCAGTTTTGAGTCCGCGCGGAGGTCGAGTTCTCCGGGCCAGCATGCGTTGTTGGCTGGATCTTCGAGTAAGTGGTCGTCGTCCCAAACGGGCGTTTTGATCGGGATGCGTTCGACATCGTCGCCATGAAAAGGCATCAATGCAAGCGCGCGATCGACGAGCTGCTGTTCCTGCACCGCGTGCTCAATTCCATTATTTTCGATCCCGCGCACGAGGACGTCGACAAACTTCGGATCATGATCGCGCGGGAAGATCGATAGCGTCGCGACGCCTGACTCGTCCATCATCACAACTCGGTTCGACATGGCTTCGGGCACAATGCGTCGTTTCACCCGCAGATGAACACATAGGCGCCGACGGGTCGTACGGCTCAGCTGCAAGAAGTCGGGGCGATCTCCAGGCTCGATCATTTGTGCGAGAGCCGTGGGAGGCGAAGCGACGATCAACATGCGCCCGGCCCAAATTTCGAAATTGCCGTGGATCGCGATGCCGGGTTGGTTCATGACGGAGACCAAGCGAAAGTTTCGAGACAGGGTCCGAAATTCGCCGAACACGGACTCGACGCGCTGGCGCAGAATTTCGTGCAGCCAGGGCGGGCCTCCCGCAAAGCCCGCGCCGCCGCGCAGCACGCAGCCGAGCAGCCGAGCCTGAGATTCGGGGCCGGGTTTCGCCGTCGCGAGATTCGACAGGGCGCGGACCTGTGCATCGAGGAGACGCGCGACGGGGGGTTCAGCTTTGGCGGCTTCGGCGGGAAGCCCGCGGCGGTGGCTTCCTTCGATGGCCGGCTTGCCGCGGCCAATGCGCCGTCCGACCCGCACCAATGAATTGCCGAGCATGGCTTTGCGTTCGGCTTCCGAAGCTTCGAAAACTGAGCGCACGAGCTGGTGTGCGACTTCGGGCTTGCAGACCCCCCACGAGACGAATTCTTCGGCAGTCAGCTCTGCAGCGCCTATGTCAACGCGCAGGTTTTTGCCGACCAGCTGCAGGGCGACGTCTTCTTCTTTGATCCGCCGCCGGTCGATGAGCGAGAGCGTTAGCTCTCGCAGGCTCTTGTCGAGCAGGCCTTGATCTCGGGAGCCGGACAGGAAAAACGGCTCACGCAGACCCGGGAACCCAGTGCGGGCGGACTCTTCTTCGACGACGAGAACCCGGTGGCCCGCCATCCCGAGCCGCGCCGCGAGGACCAGCGCTGAAACATTGCTGCCAACGATCACAGCGTCCCAGTGTCGTGCGCGGGCTCCGTCCTGCTTTGCCACCACGGGGAGGGGCATGGCCGATTCCTCGTTTTAGACGCGCTAGACGTCTTCGCTTGGCTCCGAGCTTGGGGGGGTTCTTGATTTCGTTCGAGGTTCGAGACTCACTTCTGAGCGAGATAGCCCGGGTCGATGATCAACGAGGGGCCGTCAGGTTCGCGGCGTTCGATCTCGCCGATCCGATAAGACCGTTCACCAAGCCCTTCGAGGCGCTGCGAAATTTCGTCGGCCTGGTCGCGCGGAACCACAAGCACCATGCCGATTCCGCAATTAAAAACGCGCAGCAGCTCTTCCTCGGACAACTCGCCTTGGCGCGTGATCCAGTCGTAGACGCCGGGCCGGGGCCAAGAGTCTGTGTCGAGCCGGGCCTGAACGCCGCTGGGCAAGATCCGCGGGATATTGCCGTCGAAGCCGCCGCCGGTGATATGGATGATGCCGTTGATCTTGAAGTCGCGAATCAAATTCAGAATCGGCTTCACGTAGATTCGGGTGGGGGCGATCAGCGCGCTTGCCAGGGTCGTATTGAGCTCTTCGTTGGCGGCGAAGAGGTCGACCGTGCCCGCCTGAATTCCCTGGTCGACCACATGGCGAACGAGGGAATAACCGTTGCTGTGGAACCCGTTCGACGCCATGCCGAGGAGCACGTCGCCTTCGCTGATCGACGAGCCGTCGATCATGTTGTCGCGATCGACCACACCGACACTGAAGCCGACGACTTCGAGGTCACCGTCTCGGTAGACACCGGGCATGGTGGCGGTTTCGCCGCCGAGGAGCGCGCAGCCGGCGCGGCGGCAGCCTTCGGCGAGGCCGCGCAGTGCGTCCGAGGCGATCTTGCGGTCGAGCTTGCTCATCGCGAGGTAGTCGAGGAAGACGACCGGTTCGGCACCCTGGACCACGAGGTCGTTGACCACCATGGCGACGCAGTCGATGCCGATCGTGTCATAGCGGCCAATTTGCCGCGCGAGACTCAGTTTGGTTCCAACCCCATCGGTTGCCGCAACCCAGATCGGGTCCTTGTATCGCTCGGGCGTCTTGAACATCCCGGCGAACCCACCGATCGAAGACAGCACTTCGGGGCGGGTTGTGCCGCGTACGATCTCTTTCACGTCGTCGATGAACGACTCGTCGTGGTCGAGGTCTACGCCTGCTTTCGCGTATGTGGGAGCGGAGTTGGCGTCGTCGCCTGCCGGACTGCTGATATCGACAGTGACTTCGCTCGGTGGGGTTTTGGAGGGTTTGGAATTGTCCACGCGCCATAGGTAGTGAACCGCACCGCGGCGGTCAATCGAAACCCGCGATGGACGTCCCCGGCCACCAAAGTTGGTCCCAGAGCGGGCACGGTGTCGATAGTTTCGGAATGCGCGCCGATCGACATGCTAGTCTGCCCCGGTGAATATCGCGGTGGTGATACCCGCGCTCAACGAGGCCAGCACGATCGAACGTGTGGTGGCGAGCGCAATGGGGCCTGAGGGGGGTGCGACCGCTCATTTGGTCAACGTCGTCGATGTGGTCGTCGTAGACGGCGGCAGCGAAGACGAAACCCAAACTCGGGCAAGCAGCGCCGGAGCACGAATACTGAACACCCAACGCAGCCGCGCCCGGCAGCTTCAGGTTGGGATCGAAGCAACCAAGAGCGACGTCGTTCTATTCCTGCACGCGGACACGTGCCTGCCCACGGGCTGGGCGATGGCGGTCCTCGGAGCATTGGACGACCCCAGGGTAGTTGGAGGCGCGTTCCGCTTGAAATATGAAGAACGAAGCACGCGGATCCGTCTCGTTGAGTGGATGGCCCGCATGCGTATCGCGGCGTTGGATTTTCCGTTTGGCGACCAGGCGATCTTTGTCCGCCGTGCGGTGCTCGATGCGGTCGGCGGGATCGCAGACGTTCCGGTGATGGAAGACGTCGACCTCGTGCACGCGATGAAGCAGCACGGGCGGCTCGCTTTGCTCCCCGATTGCGCGACGACTTCTGCGCGTCGCTATCTCGATCGCGGCGTGCTTCGCACCAGCGTCACGCACTTTTTTGCATTTACCGCTTGGGGGCTCGGCATCGATCGTACGCGCTTGGCGGGATGGCTTCGCAGATGACCGCGCCGGTTGTTCATGCGTCGGGAGACGGATCGGTTCGCCATGCGCTCCGACGGCTTTCTATCTATGTCCTGCGTAGCTGGCGCTATTACGCGCTGTGGGCGGTTACCACGATGGGATACATCGCCGGCTTCGTGGCGGTCCCGATGCTCACGGGTGACGCAGTTCAGGCTGCAGTCGACAAGGCACCGCGAGAAGAACTGACCTTTCTTTGTGCGTCTCTATTTGGCGTCGTTCTGTTCCGTATGGTGTTTCGTTACTACTCGCGGACGATGGTGTTCAACGCCGCGCGCGAAGTCGAATATGAAATGCGCAACGACTTGTTCGCGCACATGCAACGGCTCCCGCAGTCGTTTTACTTCAAGTGGCGCACGGGCGACTTGATGAGTCGTTGCGTAAATGACCTAAACGCCATTCGCCTGCTGCTCGGGCCCGGCATGTTGTCTGTGTTGCAGACCCCGGTGCTCTTCATTTCGGTTTTTATCGCGATGGCGGCGATCAACCTGAAGCTGGCGCTGCTCGTGATGGTCCCGTTCCCGCTGTTCGTCTTGGTCGCCCGGGTGTTCGGAACCCAGCTCCATGCGCGATCCCTCGCGACGCAAGTCGCCCTTGGCGACATGTCGAACCAAGTGCAGGAAGCGATCGCGGGCATCTCCGTCGTGAAGGCGTACGCGATGGAAGAAGAACAGCAGCTTCGCTTCAACAAATCGGCGGAAGATCTGCTCAATCACCAACTGCGCTTGGTGCGGGTCAACGCTGGGATGCCGATGATCGTAGGCCTCCTGCCCGCCGCCGCGATGTGCATCTTGTTGGTCGTGGGTGGTTCCCATTACAAAGCGGGCGAGATCAACGTCGGAGATTTCTTCACCTTCGCTGTTTTTATTTTTCAGTTGATCTTCCCAACATTCATCATGGGTTGGGTGTTTGCTTTGGTTCAGCGTGGCGCCGCTGCGATGCAGCGCATTGACGAAGTGTTGTCGGTTGCGCCGACGATCGCGGATGACCCGAATGCAAATCCGGTGGATGCGCTTGGTGGTGAGATCGAATTCAAAAATCTTTCCTTCCGCTACGGCCTCGATGCAGCGGAAAATGCGCTCGAAGACATTTCGCTCCATGTGCCCCCCGGCACAAGCGTCGGGGTGGTGGGGCCAATGGGGTCGGGGAAGAGCACACTGGCTTCATTAATCCCGCGTCTTTACGAAGTCGAGCCCGGCGATCTCTTTCTCGACGGCGTCGACGTCAACCAGATTCCGCTCGCTGCTTTGCGCTCATCAATTGCAATGGTCCCTCAGGATTCGTTTCTGTTTTCGATGTCGCTTGCCGACAACATCGCGTACGGCCTCGCTGAGACCGATCCAGACCATGTCCGCATCGCGGCGGGACGCGCTCAGCTCGAGGGTGACGTTCGTGACCTTCCAAACGGGTACAACACGTTGGTGGGCGAACGCGGAGTGATGCTTTCGGGCGGACAACGCCAGCGCACCGCACTCGCCCGCGCTCTCGCATTGAATCCAAGTATCTTGATTCTCGACGACACGCTCTCGAGCGTCGACGCGCAGACCGAGTCGGCCATCCAGGAGCAACTGAGGCGTGTTTTCGTCGGCCTCACGGTCGTGGTGGTTGCCAGCCGAATCAGCACCGTGGCCGAATGTGACCAGATCATCGTGCTCGATCGCGGCAAAATCGTCGAGCGCGGCACCCACGAAGAGCTAACCGCCTTAGGCGGGCTCTACGTACTGCTTAAAGAACAAGAAGTCGAAGACGAGCGCGGCGCCGAAGCGCCCGACGGCGAGACGGCCGGGGCGCCCGCATGAACGACATCCAAGACGACAGCCAGGAAGAAGCACTTGGCAAAGCGTACGACAGCCAATTGATCGGTTGGCTGTGGCAGTACATAAAGCCGTACATCGGGATGGTGCTGCTCAGCATTTCGATTGTGGTTCCGATCTTCGTTCTCGAGCTCGCACCGGCGTGGATCGTCAAGCATGGACTCGACGGCATCGTGGCGGAGCGAGAGGCGATCACGCAGAAGCCCGAGGGTGTGGACATCCTCGATCAAATGGTCGACCCGAGTTTTATCGAGACGTTGCTGACTGCGCCTGAGGGCACGGACAACTGGGTTTGGCTGGCCTTGATGTACGCGCTCGCTTCATTGTTTCAGGCGGCGCTTCAGTTCATCAACATGGTCGTGATGGCGACGACGGGTCAGCGCGCAATGCGCGACCTGCGGGTCAAAATCTTTTCGCATCTTGAACGCTTGCACCTTGGGTACTTCGACCGTATTCCGGTTGGCCGTTTGGTGACGCGCGTGACCAACGATGTCGAAAATGTTGCCGAGATGTTTTCGGCCGGCATCGTCGCGCTTGTGACCGACATTGGGAAGATGGTCGGCTTCGGTGCGATGCTCTTTATTCTCGACGCAAAGCTCGCCCTCGCGACCTTTACGGTCGTACCGATCTTCATGGTGGCGGCGTTCGTATTTCGTCTCCGGATCCGCGAAGCGTTTCGCGAGGTGCGGGTGAAGATTGCGCACATTAATGCGGTTATTCAGGAAAGCATCACCGGCATCAAAGTCGTGCAGTTGTTCACCCGCGAAAAGCGAAACTTCGACGACTTCGACGAAGTCAACGGGTCGCACCGAGACGCGTGGAAGCGATCGATCCATTACGACTCAATGCTCTTCGCCGCCGTCGAAGCCGCGGAAGGGCTGACCGTGGCGATCATCGTCTGGCAGGGCACCGGCATGGCGGAAGCGGGCACGCTCTACGTCTTTGTGGCCTGGATGCGGCGCTTCTTTTTGCCTCTGCGCGACTTGTCGGCGAAGTATTCCGTGATGCAGTCGTCGATGGCTTCGACCGAGCGCTTGCGAGCGCTAATGGACACCGAGCCTGCCGTGCTGGACCCCGAAACGAGTGTGTGGGAAGCCAAGCGTGCCGCGGCGCCGGCCAGCGAAAAAGGTTCGGTCGTCTTCGAAAACGTCTGGTTCGCGTACCAGGGAGACGATTGGATCCTGAAAGACGTCTCCTTCCGCGTGGAGCCCAACGGCAAAGTGGCGTTTGTCGGCGCGACGGGCGCGGGCAAGACCACGATCATCAAGCTGCTGACCCGTCTCTACGACGTGAAACGTGGGCGCATCCTCGTCGACGGCGTCGATGTACGCGAGATGCCCCAGCAGGTGCTCCGGCGCCGGATCGCCACGGTGCTGCAGGATGTCGTGCTCTTTAGCGGCTCGGTCGCGGACAACATTGACCTCGGTCGGCCAGACGTGGACCTCGATCAAGTTCAGGAGGCTGCGGTTGCCGTTGAAGCGGCGGGGTTCATCGAGCGACTGCCGCGCGGATATCAAACAGAGGTTCGGGAAAGAGGCAGCAATTTTTCAACTGGCCAACGACAGCTGCTTTCATTCTCCCGTGCGCTCGCCCACGGTTCCCGGATCTTGATCCTCGACGAAGCGACCAGCTCGGTTGATTCAGAAACTGAGCGACTGATTCAGCGTGGCATCCATACTTTGATGCAGGACCGAACCGCGATTGCGATCGCGCATCGCTTGTCCACGATTCGCGACGTCGACACGATTTATGTGTTGAGCAGCGGCGAGGTTGTCGAGTCCGGCACTCACGACGAATTGCTGACGCTCCGGGGTGTCTATTCGGAACTCCATCGGCTGCAGTCCGAAGGGATCGAGCCGACCGGGATCATCCCCGATCTCCCCGCTCCGGTGAACGCCTGAGATCAACACGCTGTCTCAATTTCAGCGTCGCAATCGATACATAGATCGCCCCAGAACGGCCATTTTCTTGGCGTTTTGAGAACTCAGGTGGTATCAAGGGGATCCCCCCTGTCCTTTCGTTCGGCTCTTTATTCTCCAGATTTCGCAACATCTTCTATTGCGCAGAACGCGTGATTTGTTTTGAAATCGAGCCCGGCAGGAGGTTGATGTGTGGATCGCGAATCGACGAGATTCTCTACACTCTTGGTTGGGTCAAGGCTTGGACCTGGGGCGATTAGGCCCCGTGTATATTCCCGCCACAGCGTTTTTGTCGTTCCTTCTTTTTGTTTTGAATTGGTCACTTTCTTTAGCGACACAAACGGGCCCTAAGCCCGGTTGTATGGCGCTAGTACGGGGCAACGGTTGAGAATCAAGTCTCTTCAGGTTCATGGTTTCAAATCCTTCGTCGACAAGGTCGTGTTTTCCTTTGACGACGGCGTGACCGCGGTCGTCGGTCCCAACGGCTGCGGCAAATCAAACGTCGTCGACGCGGTGCGCTGGGTGATGGGCGAACAGTCTCCCAAGCGGCTTCGTGGCAAGGGGATGGAAGACGTCATCTTTGCGGGCTCCGAAACCCGTCCGCCGATCGGCATGGCCGAGGTCGTGCTGACTTTTGATTGTTCTGACGGCGATGCACCTGCTGGCTACTCCAACTACAGCGAGATCGAAGTCACCCGCCGGCTTTATCGTTCTGGCGAGTCCGAATACACCTTGAATAAGACGCCTTGCCGCATGCGCGACGTGCACGACTTCTTCCGCGACAGCGGGATCGGTCAGCGCGGCTATACGATTGTGGAGCAGGGCCGCATCGCCGAAATCGTCTCCGCGAAGGCAGACGAGCGGCGGGTTTTGATCGAAGAAGCCGCGGGCATCAGCAAGTACAAGGCGCGACGCCGAGAAGCCGAAAGCAAGATCGCTTCGACCGAGACGAACCTCAACCGAGTGAACGACGTGCTCGGAGAGATCAAGCGACAAATCTCGTCCCTCGAGCGACAGGCTCGCAAGGCCGCACGCTTCAAGCGCCTGCGCGAAACCCAAAAGGTGCTCGATCTTTCGATCGCGTCGGATGAGCGCAAAGAAATGCTCACCGTCGTTGAAGAAGCCCTCGGAAAGCTCGGGGTGTTGCGTGACGAAGTCACTGCCCTCGAAACGAAGGTCGGTGAACGAGAACTCCACGCCGAAGAGCAGCGCATTACGCTGACCGAGTCGGAAAAGAGCGTCAATCGCGGCGCAGAAGCCCTTTACGCACTGCGCAGCGAGATCAAGGGAATCGAAGGCCAGATCGAACTCTACCGCCGCGAAGCTGAAAGCCTCGACGAGAGCAACCGCGGCCGCAATGAAGAAATCACACAACTCCAAGACCAACTCGCGTCGACGCAACGTGAGGCCGAGGAAGCCCAGGCCGAACTGCTCCAGCTCGAAGAGTCCCTTGCCAATGAAAGCGAGACGGTTCGCGTCGCCGAAGAAGAAGCGCGCACCGCCGTAGAGGCGATGCGTGAATTCGAACGCGGCCGGGAAACGGACAACGACGCGTTCGTTGGTGTCCTTACATCACTGGCTCGCGCCGAAGATCGAGTTTCGGCTGTTGAAGATCGCCGCGCCGAAGTCGAGCAGCGCATGCGAACGGCCGACCGCGAACTCGAGCTTCACCAAACCGAAGCCCAGCGCGCCGGTCAAGAAGAGACCAGCCTCGAAGAAGGTTTGCGAAACCTCCTCGCCGACCGCGATCAACTCCAAGAACAACTCAAGGCTGCGATCTCGACTCACGAGCGTGCGGGTGAAGGGCTGAAGGGCGCCCGCCTAGAAGTCGACGAAATGCGCGAGCATCACGAAACGCGCAAAGCTCGCTTGTCGTCCTTGCAAGAAGTGCTCGAACGTCGAGAAGACGTCGGCGAAGCGACACGGAATTTGATCGAAGGCGGAGACGAGGTTCGCGAGCGTTACGGCCTCCGCGGCTTGGTGCGTGATTTCCTCGAAGTAGAGGCGCAAGCGGAACGCGCAGTTGAAGCGGTGCTTGCGGAGCGCGCTGAAGCGATTGTGGTCGACAACCCGGGGGGTGCCGTCGGGGCGATCGAGCGGTTGCGAGAGTTTGGTGCTGGACGCGGTGTGTTTGTTGTCGCGCCTCGCGGTGATTCGCCCGCGCGTGGGACCGTTCCCCTTGGCGAAGCGCTTCTCAAATACGTGCGGCCAAAGGAGAACTACGCAGCGATTGCTCAGAACCTCTTGGGTGACGTTTATCTGGTGAACAATCTCGCTGAAGCGCTTGGCGTTTACGGTGAAGGCGAGATCCCGGCGACGTTCGTGACACGCGAAGGCGACGTGCTTTCGCCCGACGGTGTGATCCGCGGCGGGGGCGACTCTGCCGGCACCGGCATGCTGAGCCGGGTGCGCGAAGTGCGTGAGCTGACCGATGAAGTTGCAGGCATTGGGACCAAGCTGGCAACGCGAGAACAGGCCTTCCAGGCAGCTGAGGCGGCACTACAGCGTGCGACCGAAGAACTCGACAACTTTCGCAACCGACATCACACCGCGGCAATCGCCCTGGCGAACCACGAAAAAGATCTCGATCGCACGCGCGAAATGGTGAAGTTCCTCGGCGAAGCCCAAGAGGGTCGCGTTGCAGAGCGCAGTGGTCTTTTGAGTGAAAGCGAGTCTTTGGGCGGCGAAGGCCAGGAGATCGCGACGCAGGTCGAAACGCTGCGCGAAGACCGTTCAACCAAGCAGCGCGCGCTCGATGCCCTGGGGTTGCAGATCAGCTCGGCGACCCGCGAAGTTTCTAAGCTCGATACCCGGGTGACCGAGCTTCGCGTGAAGCACAGCGGCCGCGTCGAGACGCGGAACAGGTTGATGGAAACCGTGAGCCGAGCGAATCAGACGGTTCAGGAAACAGGCGAATGGATCGAGCGCCGGCAGCGAGAGATCGCGACCGCCGACGAGCGCAAGGTTGGGCTGGTCGAACAGACCGCGTCATCCGAAGAAGGCCTTGCGACGAAACTGTTGAACGAAGAAGAAGCGCGCGTCACAAGCGAAGGCGAGCGAGCGCGATACGAAGAGCAGTCGGTTCAGGTCCGCGCAGTCGAGGACGAAGTGCGTGAAGTGCGGCGCGGCCTCGAAAAGCTGCGCGAGGGGGCGAGTTCTGCCGACTTGGCCGCGCGTGAAAACAGCATGCGCCTTGAGCACCAGGACGAAGCGATCCGCGAAAAGTGGAACATCGACATTTCGACCTGGACACCGCCGAGCCTTGAGCCCGAAGAAGCGGTGGTAGAAGAAGCGCCAGTGACGGAAGCCCCGGAAATTGTGGTCGCCGGTAAACCTGTTGAAGATCCGAACGCTGCACAGAGCGAGGCCACGGAAGAAGCTGAGCCCGCAACCCAGACCGCGGCCGTACAAGGTGATGAAGGCGGGGGGAACGCCAGGCGCGATGCGCGTCGCAACGCCGAAATGACGATGCTCCCCCTCGAAGAGCGCCGTGAGCATCTCGAAAAACTCCGCCAGCAGATTCAGTCCCTGGGCGACGTGAACCTTGGCGCAATCGAAGAACACGAAGAACTCGCCGAACGCTTCCGCTTCTTGTCCGAACAGAAGGACGACCTTGATCGCACGATCCAGTCGCTCCGCGAGGCGATCTCGCGCATCAATCGGACGAGCCGACGTCAGTTCCGCGAAACCTTCGACGCCGTGGCCAAGCGCTTCTCAGAAAATTTTCCGCGGCTGTTCGGGGGTGGCACGGCAAGGCTCACGCTGACGGAGAGCGAGGACATCCTCGACGCCGGTGTAGAAATCATGGCGATGCCACCCGGAAAGCGGAACCAGAACGTGAACCTGCTCTCCGGTGGCGAGAAGACGATGACGGCCTTGGCGCTGCTGATGGCGGTGTTCCAGGTGCGCCCGTCGCCGTTCTTCTTGCTGGACGAAGTCGACGCCGCGCTGGATGACGCCAACGTTGGACGTTTTAACACCCTGATCACCGACCTTGCGGCCCACTCGCAGTTCTTGGTCATCACCCATAACAAACGGACGATCGAGGTTGCTGACGTCTTGTATGGGGTGACTATGGAGCAGAAGGGGGTGAGTAAGTTGGTTTCGGTTTCGTTGACTTAGCGCGAGAGGCTTCCGGCGAATGGCTCGCCTGTGGGGGGTGCCGGTTCGCTGGATGCTCCGTTCTTGCGGGAGTGGGGCTTCGCGACGGGCGCGGCTTGGCTGCGCCTTCGCCTTTTGCGCCCCACGTGGTGATTCACGCTGATCGCTTCGCGCCGGGTTTGGGGGTGGGGCGTTCGTGAGATTGTCGGATTTGGGTTGATGTGGCTGAGGGGGCTTCTTTCTTTGGGGGTTGGGTGTTGGGGGTGGAGGGCGCTGGTATCCTCGGCGCCCCATGAATGAGATCTTGCTGCTTCTTGAGCCGACGTTGGTCTGGCTGACGGGTCATGCCTCGGTGGTGGTGGCCGCAGGGTCGTCACTGCTTGCGCTTATTTTGTTGGTTGTGGATGCGCGGCTTGCGTCGCGTGAAGCGGTTGCGGATGAGCCGGCGAGTGAGCTTGCTTCCGGGGTGCCGGATGAGCTTGTTGCTGAGGTTGTCGCGGAAGCGCCGCCGGTTTTGGTTGAGCCGATTGTGGTTCCGGAGCGGGTTGTCGTGGCTGCGCCTATCCCGGAGCCTGTTTCCGAACCCGAACCCGAACCCGAACCCGAACCCGAACCCGAACCCGAACCCGAACCCGAACCCGTTCGGGTTAGCTTGCGGGAGCGGCTTGCCAAGACGAGCCAGAACTTGGTCGGTCGGCTCGGTCGCGTGCTTGGGACGGGCACGCTCGACAAGGACGTCCTCGAAGATCTCGAGGCCATGCTCTTTACCGCAGACCTCGGTGTCGCAACGGCAGAGGACCTGCTCGAGACCGTTCGACGAAACGCGATGGGGGAGAGCGCCGGTCGCGTTCGGGAGGTATTGCGCGAAGCGATCGTCGAGAAGCTCGCGAAAGTCGAAGCTGACGGAGCCCAAGCGCTTAGCGAACCCGGCCCGCACGTCATTTTGGTGCTTGGCGTAAACGGCTCTGGCAAGACGACGACGATCGGCAAGCTGGCGGCGCAGTACACCCGTGCTGGCAAAAAGGTCGTCCTTGGCGCGGGAGACACGTTCCGTGCTGCTGCTGCCGAGCAGCTTCAAATTTGGGGCAAGCGCGCCGGCGCGGAAGTGATCGTGGGCAAAGCGGGGGGCGATCCGGCCGCAGTGGCGTTCGACACGGTGAAGGCGGCGATCGCGAAGGAGGCGGACGTCTGCATTATCGACACCGCGGGCCGGTTGCAGACTCAGAAGCCGCTGATGGAAGAACTCGCGAAGATCAATCGCATCATTAGCCGCGACTTGCCGGATGCACCGCACGAGTGCTTACTCGTGCTTGACTCGAACACCGGGCAGAACGCAATTTCCCAGGCGAAGCTGTTTACCGAGGTGGCGAACGTGACCGGGCTCGTCCTCACGAAGCTCGACGGCACTGCCAAAGGTGGCGTCATCGTGGGGCTCGCGGACGAGTTTGCGATCCCAGTTCGTTACGTAGGTGTGGGCGAAGGTGTTGAAGACCTTCGTGAGTTCCATGCAGCGGAGTTCGTCGACGCGCTGTTTTAGGCCGATCCGTTAGAGACTACGCACGCGACGGCCGAAATTGGAGGGCATAGCTTTGAGTGACAAGCGGTTCGTCATGGCCTTGGACCAGGGCACGACTTCTTCTCGAGCGATCTTGTTCGACGCGAGCGGTCATTCCGCCGCAGTCGATCAGTACGAGTTCACCCAGCATTTCCCAAAGCCCGGTTGGGTGGAGCACGATGCGAACGAGATCTGGGACACCCAGCTGCGCGCGGCGCGCGGCGCCCTCGAAGCCTCGGGCGCGAGTGCGACCGACATTGCGGGGATCGGAATCACGAACCAGCGCGAGACTGCCGTGGTGTGGGAGCGCGCGACGGGACATCCGATTCATCCGGCGATCGTTTGGCAGTCTCGTCAAACAGTCGGGATCTGTGACGACTTGCGGTCGCGCGGGCTCGACGACGAAGTTCGCGCACGCACCGGCTTGCTCATCGACGCATACTTTTCGGGCACCAAGGTCCGTTTCATTCTCGACGCGGTCGAGGGTGCCCAGCAGCGGGCCGAAGCTGGCGAGTTGTGTTTCGGCACTGTCGATTCGTGGCTGCTCTTCAAGCTTACGAAGGGGCGTGTCCACGCGACCGAGTACTCGAACGCGTCGCGCACGCTGCTCTACAACATCCACGAACTCGACTGGGACGACTTCCTGCTCGACGCACTCAATGTTCCTCGCGCGATGCTCCCGGAGGTTCGAGATTCGGGGGGCGTCTTTGGTGAGATCGACGCGGAGTGGCTGGGCGCGGAGATCCCGGTCGCGGGCATCGTGGGCGATCAACAAGCGTCGCTCTTCGGCCAGGCCTGCGTCGAGCCCGGTTTAGCCAAGAACACGTATGGCACCGGCTGCTTCGCCCTGATGAACACGGGAGACAAAGCTCCGGCCTCGAAAAACGGGCTGGTGACGACCCTTGCCTGGGGACTCGACGGCAAAGTCGACTACGCGCTTGAAGGAAGCATCTTCGTTGCAGGTGCCGCGGTGCAGTGGTTGCGCGACGGGCTTGGCTTGATCAAGAGCGCCGCCGAATCTGAAACGCTTGCAACGTCGGTCGAAGACACGGGCGGGGTTTACCTGGTCCCCGCATTCGTTGGGCTTGGCGCGCCCTATTGGGACGAACGCGCCCGCGGCGCACTCGTTGGGATCACGCGTGGGACGGAGCGCGGGCACCTGGTGCGCGCCACGTTGGAATCGATCGCCTATCAAACCCGCGACGTCATGGACTGCATGGCGCTCGACTCAGGGATCGCATCCAAGACGCTTCGCGTCGACGGCGGGGCGTGCCAGAACGATTTTTTGATGCAGTTTCAAGCGGACATTCTCGGAGTCGAGGTTGAGCGACCTCATGTCCTCGAAGTGACCGCATTGGGTGCTGCAGCGCTAGCGGGACTTTCAGTCGGCTTCTGGCGCAACCACGCAGACCTCGAAGGCGCGACCGGCAAACGCACCCCGTTCTCGCCGACGATGAGCGCTGATCAACGCGAGGCCCTCTATGCGGGATGGAAAAACGCAGTGGAACGTTCCAAAGACTGGGCCGAGGAATAGAACGTGAGCCGACCGCTTCCATCGCAGCTCGGAAGGCCGCTGGTGATCGCCCATCGCGGCGCAAAGGCGTACAAGCCGGAGAACACCCTGGCTGCATTCGCGTTGGCGGTGGAGCAGGGCGCGGACATGATCGAAACCGACCTCCATCTTGCGTCGGACCAGACCGTGCCGATTTCCCACGACGCGTCGCTCGAACGGTTCGACCGCGAAGGAGAGATTTCCCAATTCTCCCTCGAAGAACTGCGCGCAATCGCGCTGCAGGCCCACGCGAGTAGCGGCGAGGCCGGCCCCCACGAAGGCATTCCCACCCTGGCCGAGATGCTCGACGCTTTTGGTTCGGCGCTTCCCTTCAACCTCGAGATCAAGACCGACACCCGGCACCGGCCGTACCCGGGCCTGCAAAAAATGGCGCTCGACCACGTACGGGAGCGGGGAATCCTCGAGCAGACTTTTTTTTCTTCGTTCTCCGACGAGGCGCTCGCTGAGATTCGAACCCTCGAGCCCACTGCGCGGCTGGGAGTATTAGAAGACGCAATGGATCCCGGGGGGATTTTCGAGCGGGCGGCGTCTGTTGGGGCCGAATCGGTGAACCCTCATTTCATTAACGCGACTAAGAATTTAGTCGACGAGGCCCACGACCTTGGGCTCGCTGTTTTCGTCTACACCGTGGATGAAGAAGACCGAATGCGCTCGCTGTTCGACATCGGAGTGGATGGGATCTTCAGCAATACTCCGGACCGGCTTCGAGCAGTTGTCGACTCTCTCTAACGCAGGGGGCCGTGGTTCCAACTCGATGCCACCTCTAGTCGATGCTCAACATCCTTGACACAAAAACACCAATACCTTATGGTGCCGCTTCTAAAAACTTAACACTCTCGGTAACTTAGCGGGTCTTTGATCCAGTGTCCCCACACTGTATTCGCACTGACCACAAGACCGGACCCACTGCGGTCCAAATTTGGTAAGCAGTCCTGCCCCAGACGAGTGAACCCTCGGTGTTCGAAGCACGTTGGTCGCGGCTCCGCAGATCAACACACAACGGACGTTTCGAGACAGACAGCAGAGCGACTTATGAAGCACTTTGGCCTGCCCTCGAAAGAGGGATTATACGACCCCCGTTTCGAACACGATGCGTGCGGAATCGGCTTTGTTGCGAACCTGCACAAAGCGTCTCACAAGATTGTGCGCGACGGGATTCATATTCTCGAACGCCTAACCCACCGCGGCGCGGCAGGTGCGGATCCCGAAAGTGGCGACGGCGCCGGCATTTTGATGCAGAGCCCGCACGGGTTCCTCGCAAAGGTTGCCGACGAAGCCGGCTTTGGCGTTCCGGACGTGGGTCTTTACGCGTCGGGGCTCGTCTTCTTTTCGGAGCACGCAAGCGAGGCCAAGTGGCAGCGAACCGTCATTGACGAAACGATCCTAGCCGAAGGGCAGACGCTTCTCGGCTGGCGCGAAGTCCCGATCGATCCGTCGAAGATCGGGGTCACGGCTCGTTCGACGCTGCCGGGCATCTGGCAGGTCTTCATTGGTCGTGCAGACGGGATCGATCAAGACACATTCGAGCGCAAGCTCTATGTCATTCGGCGCATCATCGAGAACACGATCTCGAAGCGCGACCAGTGCTTCGCGATCCCGAGCCTCTCGTCACGCACCCTGCTCTACAAGGGCCTGATGATGGCCCACCAAGTCGCGGGCTTTTATCCCGATTTGGCCGACGAGAGCATGGAGTCGCAGGTCGCCCTCGTGCACCAGCGCTACAGCACCAACACCTTCCCGACCTGGGATCTCGCCCAGCCTTTCCGCTACGTGGCGCACAATGGTGAGATCAACACCTTGCGCGGCAACGTGAACTGGATGCGAGCCCGCCAGGGCACCGTGGTGTCCGAGCTCTATGGCGACGACCTCAAGAAGCTCTTCCCGATCATCGTCGAAGGCGCTTCCGACTCGGCCCAGTTCGATAACTGCCTCGAGTTCCTGACCCTTGGCGGCCGAGATCTGTCGCATTCCCTTCTCATGATGGTTCCCGAGGCTTGGGAAAACCAGCCTGAGATGAGCGACGAGCGTCGCGCGTTTTACGAGTACTACTCGTGCTTGATGGAGCCGTGGGATGGCCCGGCTTCGATGGTCTACACGGACGGACGCGGTGTCGGTGGCAACCTCGATCGCAACGGCTTGCGACCCTCTCGCTTCACGCTCACCAAGGACGGCACGGTCGTCATGGGTTCCGAAGTTGGGACGCTTCCGATCAAGCCCGAGGACATCGTGCGCAACGGTCGCCTCGAGCCGGGCCGCACGTTCTACATCGACCTCGAAGAAGGACGCATTATCGAGGACGAAGAACTCAAAGACCGCTACATCCAGCAGCACCCATACAAGACTTGGGTTGATCAGCAGCGCGTGACGTTGAACGATCTCCCGGTTGCGCAATCCCAAGAAATCGTGGCCAATCCGGAGGCACGTCTTCGCCTCCAGCAGGCCTTTGGATACACCCTCGAAGAAATTCGCTTTTTGATGGCGGCCATGATCGACAACGGCCAAGAAGCCACGGGCTCCATGGGCGACGACTCTGCGCTGGCCGTGCTTTCGGACCGGCCGCGCCCGCTCTTCCACTACTTCAAGCAGTTGTTCGCCCAGGTGACGAACCCCGCGATCGACTCGATTCTCGAGCGCCCGGTGATGAGCCTCAACACCCTGCTCGGGAGCTCGCAGAACCTGCTCGTCGAAGACGAACAGCACGCTCGCAAATTGAGGCTTGAGCACCCAGTTATTACGGACGACCAGTTGGCGCGCATCCGTGGGATCGACGCGGATGGGTTCGAGTTGGCGACGGTCCCCATGCTCTTCAAGGCGGCAGACGCGGGTACCGCCATGAAGGCTGCGGTCACGCAGTTATGCGCGGACGTGGAAGCGGCCGTCGATGGCGGCGCGAACATCGTCGTGATTAGTGACCGGGGTGTGTCTCCGGACCTCGCACCGATTCCTTCATTGCTCGCCATGGGCGCGGTGCATCATCACTTGATCCAGGCAGGCAAGCGAACTCGCTGCGGCATCATCGTCGAAACCGGCGAAGCCCGCGAAGTGGGTCACTTTGCACTGCTGATCGGTTACGGCGCCAATGCGATCAATCCCTACCTCGGCTTCGAAACGGTGAGCGACATGGTAGAGGACGGTGCGTTCATCAAGTCGGACCTCAGCGACGAGCAAGCCATTGCGAACTACATCTACGCAGTCGACAAGGGCCTGCTTAAGATCTTCGCGAAGATGGGCATTTCGACGCTCGCGAGTTACCAGGGTGCACAGATCTACGAAGCCGTCGGCTTGAACGACGAAGTGATCGACTTGGCGTTCAACGGCACGTACTCGCGCATTTCGGGCATCGGCCTCGACATGATCGCGACCGAAGCCTTGATGCGACACGCACATGCTTTCCCCGGCACCGACTTCGAATATCCGGAGCTCGATGCGGGCGGCTTGTATCAGTGGCGATCACGCGGCGAGCGACACACGTTCAACCCCGAGTCCGTTGCCAAGCTGCAGGACGCGGTGCGCGAAGAAAGTTGGGAGAGCTACGAAGCCTTCCGTGATGCTGCGGATTCGAGTCCAGCCGCGCTTTCGACGCTGCGTGGTTTGCTCGACTTTGATTTTGCAGAAACGCCGATCCCGATCGAAGAAGTCGAACCGGCTGCGGAGATCGTGAAGCGTTTCCGAACTGGTGCAATGTCCTACGGCTCGATTTCAGCCGAGGCGCACGAAACCCTTGCGGTCGCGATGAACCGACTCGGCGGAAAGAGCAATACCGGTGAAGGTGGCGAGAATCCCGAGCGATTCACGCCCGACGACAACGGCGACTTGCGACGCAGTTCAATCAAGCAGGTGGCGTCGGGTCGTTTCGGTGTGACGAGTCACTACCTCGTCAACTCGGACGAAATGCAGATCAAAATCAGCCAGGGTGCAAAGCCCGGTGAAGGTGGTCAGCTGCCGGGGCACAAGGTCGACAAGACGATCGCGGCAACGCGGCATTCGACACCGGGCGTGGGGTTGATTTCGCCGCCGCCACACCATGACATCTACTCAATAGAAGATCTCGCCCAGCTCATTCACGACTTGAAGAACGCCAACCGCTACGGCGATGTGAGCGTGAAGCTTGTTTCGGAGTCTGGCGTCGGCACGGTTGCCGCGGGCGTGGCCAAGGGGAAGGGCGATCACGTTCTGATCAGTGGACATGATGGTGGCACCGGCGCTTCGCCGCAGACTTCGATCAAGTACGCGGGTGTGCCGTGGGAGATCGGCCTGGCCGAGACCCAGCAAACGCTTGTAAAAAACGATTTGCGTGGTCGCATTCGAGTCGAAGTCGACGGTGGCTTCAAAACGGGACGCGACGTGGTTATTGGCGCGCTGCTTGGCGCAGACGCCTACGGCTTTGCGACCGCACCGCTGGTCGCGATGGGCTGCATCCTGATGCGCGTCTGTCACCTCAATACTTGCCCGGTTGGCATCGCCACCCAGGACAAAGAATTGCGCAAGCGCTTCGCAGGCAAGCCGGAGCACGTCGAGCGATACCTGATCTATGTCGCCGAGGACGCGCGACAGATCATGGCGAAGCTCGGCTTCCGCACCGTGGACGAAATGATCGGCCGTGTCGACAAGGTCAAGATGAAGGGCAACATCAACCACTGGAAGGCCAAGGGGATTAACGTCGAAGCTTTGCTGGTGAGGCCTGACGTGCCCTACGACATCAGACACACGGGTTTACAGGACCACGGTCTCGAAAATGCCCTGGACATGAAGTTGCTTGAACTCGCCAAGGCGGCTCTCGACCGCGCCGAGCCCGTCGAGATCAACTTGCCGATCGAGAACATCAACCGAACGGTGGGCACGATCCTGGGCTCAGAGGTCTCGCTCAAGTACGGCGCTGAAGGTTTGCCGGACGATACGATCGTGCTCAACTTCAAAGGTTCTGCGGGCCAGAGCCTTGGCGCGTGGATCCCGCGCGGGATCACGATCAACGTCAGTGGCGACGCCAATGACTACGTGGGCAAGGGTTTGTCGGGTGGTAAGGTGATCGTGCGCGTTCCCGAAGAAGCGACCTTCGCCCCGGGGACCAACATTATTGCCGGCAACGTGCTGCTCTACGGTGCGACGGGCGGTGAAGCGTACTTCCAGGGAATCGTGGGCGAACGCTTCTGCGTGCGAAACAGTGGCGCGTTAACGGTCGCGGAAGGCGTCGGAGATCACGGTTGTGAATACATGACCGGCGGCACGGCGATCATCATCGGGCCTACCGGGCGAAACTTTGCCGCGGGTATGAGTGGTGGCACCGCCTACGTCCTCGACGAAGTCGGCGACTTTGCGTCAAAGGTGAGGAACGAAGCAGTGGACTTCGACCCGCTCGAAGCAAGCGACGTCGAGCTCCTCCAACGCAGCTTGCGAAAGCACTTCCAATACACGCGGAGCGAAAAGGCCGACGAGATCCTGCGCAAGTGGGACAAGTACGCGCCGCAGTTTGTGAAGCTCGTCCCCCAAGACTACAAACGCGCTCTTGCAGAGCTTGCGAAAGAAGAAGCCGGCAATGGCTAAGCCCACAGGATTTATGGAAGTAGATCGCAAGGGCGCCCCCTACCGCGATCGCGACGAACGGGTCGGCGACTGGAAGCTCGCGCAGTCGAGCTTGAGTGTTGGCGAACTCAAAGAGCAGGCCTCGCGCTGCATGGACTGCGGCATTCCGTTTTGTACAAGTGACGCGGGTTGTCCGGTCGGCAACATCTGTCCCGACTGGAACGACTTGGTCTACCGGGACAAGTGGGAAGAAGCGCTTCACAGTCTGCATTCGACGAACAACTTCCCCGAGTTCACCGGTCTGATCTGCCCCGCACCGTGCGAAAGCGCGTGTGTGCTCGGCATGAACGGGCAGGGCGTGACGAACAAGCAGATTGAATACGAGATCATTCGGAAAGGCTTTGACGAAGGCTGGGTGCACCCCATCAAGCCCGAGGTTCGCTCAGGTCGCAGCGTTGCTGTGATCGGTTCGGGGCCTGCGGGTCTTGCCGCGGCACAACAGCTCAGCCGTGCGGGCCATACCGTCACTGTCTTCGAGAAGGCCGACCGAATCGGCGGTCTTCTTCGCTACGGGATTCCGGACTTCAAGCTCGAAAAGGACTTGATCGACCGACGCGTAGATCAAATGCGCGAAGAGGGCGTTGCGTTCCAGACGGGCGTCCATGTCGGCAAGGACCTTACCGCCGCAGACCTGCGAAAGAACTTTGACGCGGTCTTGATCACCACGGGCTCCGAGCATCCTCGCGACCTAACCGTCCCGGGGCGCGAGTTGGAAGGCGTGCACTTCGCGATGGACTTTTTGCCGCAGCAGAACAAACGCGTGGCGGGAGACACGGTTCCGGCTGAGGGCGAGATCATGGCCACGGGCAAGCATGTCATCGTACTCGGCGGTGGTGACACCGGCTCTGACTGCGTCGGCACTTCGCTTCGTCACGGGGCAAAGAGCGTGACCTCGATCGAACTGTTGGACCGACCGCCGGATGAGCGCATCGCGGCAAATCCCTGGCCCGATTGGCCGCGCACGTTCCGCAGCTCGAGTTCCCATGACGAAGGGGGCAACACCGAGTACGCCGAAATGACCAAGGCGCTCGTGGGCAGCAATGGCAAGGTTGAGAAGCTGCTCGGCGTGAAGGTGCGCTTTGGTGCACCCGACGCTTCGGGGCGACCCACGATGCAAGAGGTTCCCGGCAGCGAATTCGAAAAGCCCGCCGACCTGGTTCTGCTCGCCATGGGTTTCGTCCATCCCGTCCAAGAGGGTCTGCTCAACGACCTCGGTTTCAACTATGACGGCCGCGGCAACATTGCGGCGCCGCTACAGGGCCCGAACGCTTACGCGACGAGCGAGCCCGGTATCTTCGCCGCGGGCGATTGTCGAAGAGGCCAGTCGTTGGTTGTTTGGGCGATCTCTGAAGGTCGAGAAGCCGCTCGTGCGGTTGACGCCTACTTGGTTGGCCAGACTCGACTGCAGTCCAAGGGTTCGACGTTCGACGTCGCCAGCTAGTCGGTACGCTTTCACACAGCGTTTCGATTGCGTGTGAACGATTAATCTGAGGCGCATTACTCACGCGAAGATGTGCTGGTTTGCGATGGCCTCGATCTCGCTTAGCCGTCTTTCTGCAAACTTGTCTTGACGCGAGTCATGCTCGCTTCCTACGATGAATACGTCCGTGCAGTCACGGACGCGATTCTTGTTTGGGGGGCCGTGCATGGTTGCGCAGGAAGTAGACAGCGAAGTATTCGACTTTGACAGGCTAGAGAGTGTTGTTGACGCGGTGCTGGTCGAACAACGCAAGCTTGCGAGCGAGAACGAATCGCTGCGGCGTCAACTCGCGGATCGCAACGAAACGCTTGAAGAGCTGGGGCAACGGTTCTCGCAGCAAGAGCTGCGACGTTGCGACGCCTTGAAACGCATTGACGATCTCGTTGCGCAGGTCGAAGGCTTTTCGACCCTCGCATCGCAGACGGCCGGGAGCTAGGTGATGAAGCCTGCTCCCGCCGAAACCGGACATGATCCTATTGCCAAGCCGCCGGTCGATACGGGCAGTGTGGAGGCGTCTACCGAAGACGTTGACCCCAAGCCATCGACTCGAAATAGTGTCACCATCAAGTTGGCGGGCAGAGAATATCGGCTGCGAAGTGAAGCGAGCGAAGAAGAACTGCAGCGCGTCGCGGTGTACGTCGATCAGGCGATGCAGCGCATTCGGGAGCGGACGGACACGGTTGACTCCCAGGACACCGCCTTGCTGACCGCCCTCAATCTGGCGCGTGAGGTACTACACCTGCGCGAAAAAGGTGAAGTCGTTCAAGAGTTTTCAGAGGCGGATGCCGACAATCGAATCCGGGGCATGATCGAGAAGATCGAAGCCGTACTCCCGAAGACCGATTCGGAGCCTTCGTAGCGCATGCCCGTGCGTCCCGGCGCGCACCCCATTCTCACTCGCCATTCGAAATCCCCGTGACCCTCGAAGACGACAAGGCTCGGCTGCGGCGAAACGTTCACTTTGTGCAAAGCACGATGGGGCCGGAGCAAGTCACCAGGGCTTCGGTGAAAATCGCGGAACGGGTGATTGCGTGTCCAGAATTTGCTTCCGCGGAGAGGGTGGCCCTCTACGCCGCGACTGAAGGCGAGATCGATGTTCGCGCTGTCTTCGAAGCCGGCGTTGCGGCGGGCAAGTGTTGCGTTTTTCCCCGTTGCCGCGAGGGCAACCAGCTTGAGTTTTCCCAGATCGAGCAATGGGACGAGCTCGTTCCGGGTCGATACGGGATTTACGAGCCCCCCGAAAGTCGACTTCCGATCGCGCTCTCCAAGGTCAGCCTGGCCCTGGTTCCCGGTTTGGCTTTCGATCGACACGGCGGACGATTGGGGCGGGGCGGAGGCTATTACGATCGCACGTTTTTAAAACTGTCGTCCTCGAATCCAAAGCTCATGGGAGTTGCACATTCCATTCAGGTGTTTGACGCCATTCCAGTAGGGGAGCACGATCGTCGGGTCGATCTGCTCGTGACCGAGGCGACTCTGATCCAAATCGCGGCAGCCAACCTAAGTTGAGCGCCGATCATAATGAGGGTCGGGATTCACGCCGCCCCCCGTCATTTCGTCTACATATCAAGTTCGACTCATCCGAAAGGATCCTCTCGCCCGAGACGGGGACGGGAGCCTGCCGGTCAACACGCGACAAATCGGTCGAAATCTTTGAAAACAAT
>LWDU01036177.1_pt1 | contig 34885 bp, 24 predicted proteins | sample 727161 | NCBI WGS metagenome assembly LWDU01 (sample SAMN04566230, study PRJNA314399) | hydrothermal vent metagenome | isolation source: deep sea hydrothermal plume seawater | place: Mexico: Gulf of California, Guaymas Basin | collected 2004-07-11 | reverse complement strand
CACCGGCTGGAAGAATCGCGAGCCAAGGCCATCCGCACCCGCGCTCGCCGGGCACATCGCCGCGCTCGACGTAAATGACCTGGTCTCCTCCAGACTTGTACGGTCGCCCGTGGCTCTGATGCAGTTGAGTACCATGGGACAGAAATGACGCTTACACGCCGCACGGCTTTCGAGCGATTGGAATAGTGAGATGAGTTCTTCGCTATGGCAACCCAGTAGGTCCGGTCTCCCGTAGTCACGTCACCATCAGAACCAACAAATCAACGATTAACGAAACTCGTCACGCGAGTCTGTCTGCCATCGCCGGAAAAGGCCACACCGGGAATGCCCGGTGGAAAATGGACAACATACGACTGGGGAGTGCGTTCTGCCTGTGTCATGAAATGGCCGGAATCGTATCAAGCAAAGTTCGAAACAAACGCCCTTTCTCAATACTGTGATATTCTACCAACACTGATCGACGCTGCTGGCGGAAAGGTCCCCAAATCATTGGATGGAAAAAGTCTGCTCCCACTCATAAAAGGTAAGACCAAACGACATCGAGAGAGAGCATATTTTGTCTTCAACAATCGTGACGACCGCAAGAAGGCCCCCCCATTTCTCATCACGCGCCGTGACGGATGGACGATACAAACTGATCTGGAATCTGACGCCCGAGAATATGTACGGCATCGCCGCGGTCAGTGGCATCGATTTTGGCAAGCACAATAGGGGATCCGATGTTCCCAAAGTCTATGGATCCTGGCTGGATTCAATGAAGACGGATACGCATGCAGCCGCGCTGGTAAAGCGATACCGGTTTCGCCCGGAGTTTCAGCTCTTTGATCTCACCGCCGACCGCTGGGAGATGAATAATCTCGCGACAAACCCTGAGTTCGGTCCAACGGTGCGGGAATTGAAGTCAGACATCACCGCCTGGATGAAACAGCAAGGAGATGACGGTCACTTGACCGGAGAAGGCATTAGGTATGCCGATACTGAGTTTTACGAACAGGACGGCGTGGGGTCAAAAAACTGAAACGACGCGGTTATCGAATGAAGATGCGAGTTGTGATCGCTGCCTTGCTGCGCACGCCACGCCACGCGACTTGTTTGAGTACCAGCCGTAATCGTGAGTCAGATGCGGTGTGGTTTTCCAGATCAGTGGGCTTGTTCCCTGCAGGTCCAGGTCCCGTAATCCACACGGGTTTGAGCATCCTGTGCCAATCCTGTAAATTGACCCAATGCTCAACCACAGCCTCTTCCATGTATTGACCACACTGCTTCTTGCAGCGTCCCCCTCAATCTGCCTCGCGCAGCTGACCGTCGCCGACATATTCAGCGACCACATGGTCCTCCAACAGGGCCAGACGGTTCCTGTCTGGGGAACTGGCGTTGCGGGGCAGAACATTCATCAAACACATGTCGCCGCAATTGGGAAAGATGGCAAATGGCTCATCGAACTCCACCCACTGAAGGCCTCTGCCCAACCTCAACAGCTGAGCATACAAAGCGAAACGCAAATCACCTTCAAAGATGTTCTGGTCGGTGAAGTGTGGCTTGCTTCTGGCCAGTCCAACATGGGTTTCACCATGAAGGCCAGTGCGAAAAACCATGACGCCACTCAGACGATTCTCGATGCGGCCGATTACCCCCTGATTCGTTACCGTGCAGTCAAGACCAAAGAAAATGACAATCGTCAGATACGCATCGGCGATGGCAACCCATGGACAATCTGCACGACTCAAACTGCGGCCAACTATTCAGCAGTGGCTTTTTTGTTTGCTCGGCGTCTTCACAGTGAATTAAATGTGCCAATCGGCATCATCGAAAGCGCCTGGGGTGGCCATCCTATTGAGCCCTTCATTCCTGTTGAAGCATTCAAGTCACACCCCGTACTGATCAAAGAATTTGAACTTGGACGCCGCAAAGATATTGATGGCATACGTCAGATGGTCGGTGGCGTAGGTGCGCGCAACAACTCCTGGCTGCCTGGCACCATCTTCAATTCACGTATTGCCCCAGTTGCTCCATACGCCATCAAAGGAGCGATCTGGTATCAAGCGGAATCCAATTGCGGCACAGGCGAGGACCCCCGGTTTTACAGTGAAAAAATGAAAGCTCTGGTTCGCGGCTGGCGTCAAGCATGGAACCTCGGGTCACTGCCTGTTTATTACGTTCAGTTGCCTCAATACCCTGCCCAGGGCTGGGTAATAATGCGTGATGAGCAACGGCGGGCCATGCGTGAACCTCACACCGGCATGGCCGTCACCATTGATTTGGCGTTGGATCAAATTCATCCGGCCAATAAAATCGATGTAGCCAATCGGCTGGTTCGCTGGCCCCTCTGCTTTGAATATGGCAAACCCCTTGAAGTTTGCGGACCCATGTTTCAGAGAATTCATATCGACGGTCAACATGTCACGGTTGAATTCGATTATGTCAACAAAGGATTGGCCACGGGACAAAAAAAAGATTTAAAACCAACGCGTCTGACGCCATCCCAAACCGTTCATGGCTTTGAAGTGACAGACGCATCGGGGCATTGGTACAAAGCCCAGGCTCAAATAGAAGGCAAAACAGTTCTTTGCTCTTCTGATCAAGTTCAACACCCTGTCGCCGTGCGTTATGGATGGGCACCTGTGATCCCCCAGGATGAGCCATGGAATCTCTACAACAAAGCCGGATTGCCCGCGTCGCCGTTTATTTCGGATTCGCAATTGATTATCTATGAGCCGGAAATAATCAGTCCTTGATATTTGGGTTTTGATGCTGAAATTGCCATACGCCGTCTACATGGCAACTACCTTGAGAACAGCTACGTAGGCCAGCACCTGTTGTACAGACCGGGGACATAGGTAACACTTTTTGAATAGTTGATAACAGCTCCCAAAAGGAGCGATTATGAGCTGGAAGGAAAGTGATCGGATGTCTTTGAGGTCGGAATTTGTTCGGCTCGCCAGTGCGGAAGGGGCCAACCGAAGCCAGTTGTGTGCGCGTTTCGGGATCTCGCGAAAGACGGGCTACAAGTGGCTCAAGCGATGGTCAGACAAGGGGGACGATGGACTCGTGGATCAGTCCCATCTTCCCATACGATTTCCGGCGTTCGCTGGGCGTCCCGGAAAACGGTCGTGCTGAGCAATCTGCCACAGATGTTGAAGGCACGGCCGAATTGGCGACGCATCAATCCAACGTTAGCTGCGACACGTTCCTGGAGAACTTCTAATCATCACCGACGCACATCGGCGGAGAACGATGCATCCCTTGAATTAGCGATTGTTCCATATAAAGTGAGTTCCAGTGCTGAAATCAAAATTACCATCAGTCGTCAATATCAACCTGCATCTCAAATCCAGACAGGGAATCCATGAGAAAAACGTTCCATCGTCGGAGATCTTTTCCACTACGACGATCGATGGCTGCAATCGTTTGCATCGTGACACTCACCTGTGCAACGAAGGTGAATGCACAGGACGGATTCGCCGCAGCACGTTTTGTGCCCGAACGGAAGGACGATTTTGCGTTTGAAAACGACAAGGTCGCGTTTCGAATCTACGGCCCCGCGCTTCAAGACTCCAAAGAGAACAGCGGTGTCGACTGCTGGGTGAAGCGTGTCGACTACCCGATCATCGACAAATGGTACGGGGGCGCCGAGAAGGGCATCAGCTACCACAAAGATCATGGAGAAGGATACGACCCGTACTCGGTCGGCGACGCATTGGGCTGTGGCGGTCTGGCATTGTGGCTGGATGGAAAGCTCGTGATGTCCAATGTCTTCCGAAACTACCACGTGATTGAGAATGGGCCACGGAGGACGGTTTTTGAGATCGAATACGTTTGGGAGGGCCTGCCAAAGCGTTATCGCGAAGTGCGTACTTTTACGCTGAATGCCGGTTCTCAGCTGTTTCGTGCCGAGAGTCAATTCTTCGTTGACGACAAGCCGCAGGCGGTTCAAGTAGCGATCGGCGTCAGCACTCAAAGTGGAAAGGCAAAACCGCTGTCCGACCAGCAAGGTCAATGGGTGGGTGCATGGCAAACCCTGGATGGTGCAGGACTCGGCACCGGAGCGATCGTGGAACATGGCGGTCGTGGCAGGATCGTGCAGCTTGATAAGAAGGGAAAAAAGGGAAACAGCCATGTCGTGATCGTCACCCCGACTGACCAGCAGGGGCGCATCACCTACCACGCGGGTTTCGGATGGGAGCGTGCCGGTGAGATCACTTCGGAAGACAAATGGAAGCAGTACCTGGAAACCTATGCCGAATCGCCGTCCCGCGTGCGGGCCGAGGCAGCGGACGAACCGCAGATCGTATTGAACAAAGACGACTACCAATCCTCGTGTGGGATTGAGGTCACTCAGGACGCGTCGATGATCCACGTCGCCTGGCCGCTGGATTCCGGTCGACGTGGCCGACTGACTTTCGACCTCACCCGCAATCGGCCGTTGATTCACACCGCCGCCGTATCGTCGAAAGACTCTGGCTCGTTTCGGCCAATCGCCACGGGGCTTGATCCGATGGTTCAGGTTCGCATTGGAAACCGTGATCTCGAAAAGAACGGTGGTTGGACGGTTTTCTTCGACCGCATGCAGAGGAAACCCAATGAAGTCTTTCGTGCCAGGATCGAACAGAAACGGGCGATGGTCACCAGCAACGCGCGTCGCGCCACGCTAACGATTGGCGATGTGTCAGCGGGCCCTTTTCAGGGTCAACTGCGTTGGACGTTTTACGCCGGCAATTCCTTCGTCCTTCAGGAGGCGGTGCTGAAAACGGAGCGGGACGGCACAGCTTTCCTCTATGACACCGGCCTTGTCTGCCGCCAGACCGAGCCGACTGAAATGTCATGGCGGGATTCGTTTGGACCACTCAAGACGGAAGCGGCTGACGCGATCAAAAAGCCCAGGCACGTGGCCGTTCGTGGCAGAGCAATCGCCGCCCAGTTCGAAGGTGGATCGATCGGGTTGTTTCCGCCTCCACATCGATACTTCTACCCGCTGGACTTCTCCAACAATCTCAAGAACATCTGGATGGGGCCGAACTACGGCAATCAGTCGTCTTCCTTCGGCTTCGGCATTCGGCATGACGCCAAGGGTGATGATCGCTACGTGCCCTGGTTCAACGCACCGCCGGGCACGGAGCAGGAAATGGGTGTCTTCCTGGTGTTCTCTGATGGCTCAGCAGATCGGGTGCTGGAAGACGTCGCTCGGCTTACTCGGACAGACCGGTTCGCGCAGCTTCCGGGTCACGTCGTGTTCGCGAGCCATTTCCATGTGGAACATACGCACGAGATGCTCAACGCTCAAAAGAAGTCGGGCGAGACCGAGTCCCAAACAGGACGTCTTCCCTCGGGAGGCGAGTACCGGATTCCTGGGTCGCTGGAGAATCCGGGCTTCGTGCGAAAGCTTCGCGATCATGGCGTCGATATCGTCCACCTGGCGGAATTCCACTTTCGTGGCACCAGGCAGATGACAATGCGCGAACGAGTCAAGCACCTGGAGTTGTTGCATGCTGAGTGCCAGCGACTCAGCATGCAAGGGTTTCTTCTTTTGCCGGGCGAGGAACCCAACGTCCATCTCGGCGGGCATTGGATCAGCTTCTTTCCGAAGCCAGTCTACTGGGTACTGAACCGACCGGAGGAAACACCGTTTGTCACGGAGCACCCCCAGTTAGGTCCTGTGTATCACGTCGGTGGTGAGGCGGACGTGCTGCAGTTGTTGCGCGCCGAAGGCGGGTTGGCGTGGACTGCCCATCCGCGAATCAAATCTTCGACGGGCTTTCCCGACAGCTACCGCGACCGACTGTTTTATCAGTCAGAGCAATTCCTGGGTGCCGCCTGGAAAGCGATGCCGGCCGACTTGTCGCAGCCGCGACTGGGCTCTCGCGTGCTTGATTTGTTGGATGACATGTCGAACTGGGGAACGCCCAAAGTCGTTCTTGGAGAAGTCGACGTTTTCAACATCGCAGCGGATCATGAGCTTTACGCCCACATGAACGTGAACTACTTGCGTCTTGACGAGGTGCCTGAGTTCGAAGACGGCTGGCAACCCGTCGTCGACGCGCTGCGGGGCGGGCAGTTCTTCGTCACAACGGGAGAAGTATTGATTCCCGAATTCACGGTGAATGGTCGAAAGTCCGGCCAGAACGTAACGGTCGTAGAAGGGCGCAAAGCCGAAGTACAGCTGGATCTGAAATGGACATTTCCGTTGGCCTACGCCGAAATCATCGCCGGAGACGGCCACGACATCAAACGCCACCGAGTCGACCTGACTGCGACCGAGTCTTTCGGAGAGATGTCGCTGAAGGTCGACGTTGACTTGACCGGTCAACGCTGGCTGCGCGTGGAGGTTTGGGATATCGCAACGAACGGCGCATTTACTCAGCCCGTCGGGCTGCACGAAGGCTGAATCGCGTTCCAGGCAATTCTGTGACTGACGCGAGCCGTGAAGCTTCGCACGGTCAGGCCTCTACGGTGTCAAAGGAACTCTCACACTGATCTAAGGAATGAAATATGCAACGGGTAACACTTGGGCGCAGCGGGCTGTCGGTTTCTCCGATAGCGTTTGGGACGTGGCAGCTGAGCCCGCGATTCTGGGGCGAACAGCCGAAGGGTGACGCGATCGCGGCGATGCAACAGGCCTTCGAACTGGGCATCAATTTTTTCGATACAGCCGATGCCTATGGCGATGGGTATGCCGAGACGGTGCTCGGCGAAGCGATTCGTGGGCTGCCCCGGGATGAGTTGGTGATCGTCACGAAGTTCTTCAACCACTTCAACCCGGATGCTACCCGTTACCCCGACCTTTCGCCCAGCTATCTGACCGAGCGATGCGAGGCCTCGTTGGGGCGTATGGGGATTGAAACCATCGACGTCTGCCTACTTCATTTTTATGACCAGTTGACCCAGTTGGCGGAGGTTGCCGGGACCCTGGAGAAGCTCCGCGACCAGGGAAAGATCCGTTCCTTCGGTGTGAGCAATCACAACGCGGAGCAGTTGAGGGCGCAGCGTCGTTTTGGTGCGTATGACATCGTTCAGCCGGAATACAGCCTGGTAAACACGGGGATCGAAAATGACCTGCTCCCTTATTGCCAGGGGGAAGACATTGGCGTGATGGTTTACTCGCCATTGCACAAGGGGCTGCTTACGGGGAAGTACACGGGCGACGAGACCTTCGAGGATTTTCGGGCCAACCATCCCGATTTCCAGGGAGATCGATATCGGCAGTTCTGCCAGGCGGTCCAGGAACTGCGTCCGATGGCAGAAGGGTACGGGTTGAGCATCTATCAGCTTGTGCTTGCCACGACTCTGATGCACCCGGCCGTCCATGTGGCGATCTGTGGTATCAAGACGCCGGCGCAGATCGCCGAGGCCGCTGGGGCGGTCGGAACGACCATCTCGCGGGAGGACTATTTTGCCGTACGAACGGCTCTGGCGATCGGACAAGGAGTAAAGGTCGTTGACGCCAGGGGCACACGCAAATAACCCGATTGCAAACCTGACCGCGGCAAGCGAAAAATGGGCGTCGCAAACCTGGTGTTGCCTTACAGGAAACAAATGATTCAGAAACATGCTTGCCGGATCGCGTTTCAGTGCGATGACGTTGAGAAGTTGATCTTGTGACCCGGTTCTTGACACCTACACCGACAGCACCATCGGATCGCAGGACCACGCCAACCAGGCCGAGGAACTCACCTACGTCGACATCGACACGTTCCTGGCACCTTTTAGTCATCACTGACACGTAGACAAGGCGCCGGTCCGTCCGATCGATAGCAGCGCACCGAATTTTGCTCGCTGCAAGGAGGGCCCTCAGCTTGTAGCGTCAAGACTGGTGCTGGAAATTTAATCCCCTCTCCGTCCTCGCCCTCGCCTGGCACCAGCAAGTCAACACCGACCAAGCCACCACCACCCTCCAGCAGGCCACACAACTCCTCGAAAAACTCCAACAGTAGGCGAGCAAGTACGATGCCGACCTGCAGATCGCCAAAGTCCTCCACCACGAAGCCGAGGCAACCAGCAACGTCAAACCGTCGTTAACAGACGAGCAGGCGGATTCCCCTGCCGAGACCGACAATACGCCGACCGAGGATCCGGAGACTACGAAACAGGAAAACAACTGACAGTCCTCGCGTTCGCCAGTGAGCCCTCCAGTTCACGCCGTCGCTGCCACAATCCGTTGAGCGAAAACTCAAGTAAATCTTCAGCGAGGAATTCCCGGAAACTCAATCGATTGGTCGCTGTGTCAAGACACCACCGTTTTTTAGAACGCGCCGTCAGTGGAACGGATTTTAAAACAGTGCTATTCCTGTTGCCTCGACTCGAAATCGCAACAGCTCGTCGCCACCAATTGCGGCGAGCTGATTCTCTTTTTGCTGCAGCACTCTACGGCATCTCCCGCAAAAAACGGTGGACGTATACTTCGGAACGCTGTTAGACGAGTCCCGTATCGACACCACGACTTGCAGAGTTAAAATGCAGCGGCATCTTTGGTTTTGCCGCGATATCTGAGTCTTCCTGATTCGTGGTTTGCGGCGATTCTGACAGCTCAGTTTCCTCAGCAACTTCGTTTGCGGATGATCGTCCGCCTTTGTCCGAAGGGATCTCCATCGTCAGGGGAGTCGAACGGGATTTTCGTTTTTCTTGTTTTCCGACCGTAACCATTCCCGTTCTCAGGGTATTCCCGTGCATGACAGAAATGAAAACGACGCTGCATTTGTATGAACGACGAGGCACTCAGCTTTCTTTGGTGGTCGACGTTGCGACTTTCGGCAGCAGGACAATCAACAGGGTGCATCCGAGAATTGCACTCAACAGTGAACCTGCCAATACGCCAATCTTTGCGGTTGCCAGCAGTCCGTCAGACAACGCCAGTTCGGCGACAAACAAAGCCATCGTAAAGCCGATCCCGGCCAGGCATCCCCCCGCAAAGATGACCTTCCAGCTGATTCCTTCCGGTAAGCTGGCAACACCGGATTTCACGGCCAACCAGCTGAAGGTCACGATCCCCAGCGGTTTGCCGATGACCAGACCAAGCATCACGGCAATGGCAATAGGTGCCCCCAATTCCGAAAGGTGGAAGGGAACGCCGGCATTGGCCAGTGCAAAAATCGGCATGATCACGAAGCTGGTCCAGGGATGAAGCGTCGTTTCCAGATACTCCAGCGGTGAAACGGTCTCGCGCGCGATCCACTGAAACTCTCTCAGTTTTTCTGCCCGGTGCGACAACGTTCCGAACTCCGTCCCCGCGAAGACCTTTGATACGCGAGCCAGCACCTCTCCAAACAGCCCCTCGCTGACATACGACCTGGCCGGAGTCATCAGGCCAAGAATCACACCCGCAATCGTGGCATGCACACCGGACTCATGAAACGCAAACCACACGAAAATGCCGAACGCGGTATAAACCGGAAAACTGCGTACTCCCAGACGCGCTATCGCAAACACAGCACCGATGCCGGCAAATCCCCAACCCAGCCACGTGATATTCAGATCGTTCGTATAGCCAATGGCAATGACCAGAATGGCCCCGATGTCGTCGGCGATCGCCAGTGACAGCATCATGATTCGCAAACTGTGTGGCACTCGTGATCCAAAAATTGCCATGCAGCCCACGACGAAGGCAATATCCGTGGCCATCGGAATACCCCAGCCTCGCTGCCCTTCGCCGCCGGACATATAGACCCAATAGATCAGCGCGGGAGCGATCATTCCCCCCAAAGCCGCTGCGACGGGAAGGGCGGCACGGCGAATATCGCGCAGCTCGCCAAGCACCAGTTCACGCTTGACCTCCAAACCGATCACGAAGAAAAAAATCACCATCAACCCGTCGTTGACCAGATGCTTCAGCGAATGCCTGAATTCAAACTCTCCAAACGAAAAACCGACTTTCGTCTTCCAGAATTGATGAAACGTTTCGGCAGCCGACGAGTTCGCCAGAATGAGTGCTACGACCGTACAGATCAGCAGCACCACGCCGCTGGCTGCCTGAATATGCAGGAACCGCGTGATTGGTCTTGCCAAGCGGCTGATGGGCGCGTGCGGAAGTTTGGAACTAATCGTCTCTTCAGTTTCAGCCATGGGTGTTACACCGCCTTGTCGTCATGAACCACTCTTCGTAGTTGTCAGTTGAACGGCTTTGACACCAAACGGTTCGACAGGCATTACCGGGTCAGGTCAGCCGTTTCGGAGAACAGTCGGCGCGACATCGCAGCTTCGCCAACGCGTTCGATCGCCAGTACGAATGCTGCGGTGCGCAGATCGACGTGGCGCTTCCGCGCAACGTCGGCGACTGACCGATACGCTTTTGCCATGTATTTTTCCAACTCACGGTGAATGCGATCAAGGTCCCATCGAAACTGCTGAATGTTCTGCACCCATTCAAAATAGCTGACCGTAACCCCACCCGCATTGGCCAGTATGTCCGGTATGACGGTGATGCCACGTTGGTGAAAGATCTCATCGGCTTCCGGAGTTGTGGGTGCGTTGGCGGCTTCGACGACGATGCTTGCGCGCACATCGGCGGCGTTGTCCTTCGTCAACACGTCGCCCAACGCCGCAGGAATCAGAATGTCCGCATCCCATGTCAGCACTTCGGCACTTTCGAACGCCTCACCGCCTGGGAATCCGTGAACGGTGCGGTGCTCCCCGACCCATTGCACTAATTGGCCGACATCGAGACCTTCCGAGTTGGAAACTCCGCCCATGTGATCACCCACCGCGACGATCGTGGCACCCTTCCCGGCCATCAGCCGCGCTGCGAAACTTCCGACATTTCCAAACCCCTGCAGCGCGACGGTAACATCGCTGAGTGATTTCTTCTGTTCCTTCAGCACTGCTTCAAGGACAAGCATCACGCCTCGGCCGGTCGCTTCTTCCCGTCCTTCCGAGCCAAACAGGTGCACGGGTTTTCCAGTCACCACGCCGGGCGAAAAGCCCTCGAACCTGGAATACTCGTCCATGATCCAGCCCATCACCTTAGCGTTTGTGTTGACGTCCGGGGCAGGGATATCCAGCGTCGGGCCAATGACCTCCTTGATCTGTCCCACGAATGTGCGAGTAATATTGTGCAGCTCGCTCTCGCTCAGTTCGGCGGGATCACAGTTGATCCCTCCCTTGGCACCACCAAACGGAACGTCGACAACGGCAGTCTTCCAGGTCATCAGGTTCGCCAGCGCTGTGGCCTCGGCTTCGTCGACAGTTGGATGAAAGCGGAGACCTCCCTTCATCGGTCCGCGTGCACGGTTGTGCTGGACACGAAAGCCAAAGTGCTGTTTCAGTTTTCCGTCATCACCTTCAGTAATGATTTCCGCTTTGACAACTCGGTATGGAGCCAGCAGCACGTCGCAGAGCTTTGAGGACAACCCCATTACATCGGCGGCCTTGTGGAAATAGATATGACTTTCTTCGAGCATCCTATTCTCCGGATTTCGTTTCAAGATGTGTGAACTACCGAAACTCGGACCGGCGATCAGTCATGAATGTCTGTTCGATCAGCCTCTCAGCACGCCAACAATTGTTCACGCGAATCCAACGATCAATTTACTCCCCGGAACGCACCTTTTTCTGCGGCCGCGCGATTGGTTACCTTCAATGCTGCCCGCGTTAACGCGGCCTTTCGCTAAACGGTTCGTCGAACATAGCGTATCGCAACGGAATTACTATCACGGAGAGTAACGTGGCCATTGCCGGCCCAAAGGATATGTGCCAGGCCTGGCCTTCTGGCAACGGTCCGCTGCCGATAACAGGCAACAGGAAATCCCCCAAGCCTGAGTTATCCCAACAGCCCCCCGTAAACTGTTCGCTGAAATCCCGGAATCCCAAAAGGAACTCTGGAAACACGAATCTCTATGAGTAGCCTCTTCGCCACAAGCACAATGTGAGTCCGCAAATTCTGCCAATACCAGGCACGAACTTTGGTGGCAAACGTCGACGTGCACCAATGTTGTCTTCTGAATCATGGACGGGTGCGACGCACGTCCTTGCCCAAACCATGGGTCGCGGAATCGCGTCGGTGTTTAGCTGGAATCTGGTGGCGACAACAGTTTAGTCAGGAGAACGTAGATGAGGTTTCGCTGGGCACTCTTTTTATTAGGCATCCTTGCCGTTGATTTTGGTTCACCGGTCGCTGACCCGGGTCACTCTAAACGTCAAACGAATCCCGGCGTGTCGGTGCTGTTCGGAGTTGGAGCGTTGGGAGACAGCCTCACAGCAGAACAACAGAATGTGGGGGCCGTTCCAACGCGCGAGGCTTTGTTGAACAACTGGCAGAACTTAGAGGAATCAATTTCGGAACGTTCGTGCCAATGCATCCGAGCGACCTCCGCCCTGGATACGAGTACAATTGGGGAATTGGCGGGCAGGGAGTATTTCGACCAGGCATTGACGATCTGGTCGATGGCCTTGCCGGCCAGATCGCGACTGGTGACGTGACGCTGGCAGTCGTGAATCTGGCCACGATTGATCTGGCTGTGCGTTACGCCGATATCTATTCGGGCAGCCTTTCCGGCGTCGAGCTGGACGACTTGATTAATACAATTGTTGTAGAGCTGATTAGTATCGTTGACCGGCTGGAATCAGCCGGAGACGTGCGGATCGTGCTCGGCAATTGTGTCGACTTTGGAGTCACATTTTCCGTCCGCAATCAAGCGGCGTTTTCAGATCCGGTCGGCCGCGCGCTCTTAACGCAGGCCGCTCTGACATTGAATACCCGCATCGACGACTTTGCGGATGCCAATGGCTACCCGGTTCTTGACATCTTCAACTGGGCCAATCTGGGCTTCAACGGAATGACGATCGATGGAATTCTTATCGACGGTTCGAGTTATCAGAACGGCGTTCCTAATCCGGACGACTTTTTTGAAGATACACAGCACCCAGGTTCTGTTGCTCACGGACTATTGGCAAACGCGTTTTTGGGCGTGGTTCGCGACGCGTGGGGGGAATACACCGCACCGCACCGCTCAGTGATCCGGAATTCGTGCTGGCAGCCGGGCTGCCTCCATCGGGCAGTGGAGCAACTTACTTTCCGGTTGATAACCTCTATCACTTCAACCACGCACCGCATGCTGATGCCGGTCGATCATATCGTGTCGGAAAGCATGGTTCTGTCTGGCTGTCCGCCCGCCGAAGCTACGACTTCGAGGATGAACCATCGATCCTGGGCTACGAATGGGATCTGGACAACGATGGTGTCTTCGACGTCTCAGGGGAAAGAGTTCTCTTTATGGCCGACGAGCTTGGGTCGACGAAGACTCAGCGAATCCGTCTGAAGGTCACAGATACTCGTGGGAACAGCGATATCGACTTTACGACAGTGTCCCGGACCGGCCACGATCACGGACACAAACACCACGGCCACAAGGGTCACGAACACAAAGATCACGGACCGCAGCCGCCCAAAGGTCCACACCCGCACGACAGGAAGTGACGAGGCGCGGAGGGCTCATGGTACCACACAGGTTCTGAATCAAACGAACAGGTATCGTGAGTGCCCACGTTTTTCAACGCTCTTTCCTAGGCGAGGGGAAGTTCCGGCACGGTGCCTCACTTTTCCTGGGCGCCCTTCCAGCGCAGAATCGAAATCGCGCCCACTCCTTCCAGGCTGCCAGACACCGATCGCTGGAAAACCGGCCAGACTCGCCGGTCTCGACCCATGTGGTACAGGGAGGACAGCGGGAGTGTCAAAAGACACGCCATCCCATGGGACAGAGCTCGCCCTTGCGCGGTCACATAGCACAGTTCGGCCATCTGGTTGCGGCGTGCAGCAGGCGTTGTTTCGTCACAAGCCACGCCGGTTTTGGCTTCTGCACTGAGGGTCAGGACAGCCTGTCACTTTGCGAACTGCGGGGATTCGCGACCGATTGAGAATCTCTGCCAAAACCGGGTTCTGTAATCATTGAACGGCGGGATATAATCCCGCCGAACCGCCAGCTTGTCGATGAAGCCCAAAGCACCACCTTTCCATGCCGCTGCGAACTGAATCTCTGGAAGAACCTCAGCTGAACCTGACACCGATGATTGACATCGTGTTTTTGCTGATCATCTTTTTCATGGTCGGCACTCGCTTCAGCGAGATCGAACAGCAATACGACATCGAACTTCCGACAGCTTCGATTGTGGAACCGATGACCAGTCGTCCGGATTCGATCGTCCTGAACGTTGCTCGTACGGGCGAAGTCTCAATCGACGGAGAGAAGTTGTCTCTTCCCGAAGTGCAGTCGCGACTGGAAGCCGCTCGCAAAGCTTATTCTGAGCAGTCCGTGCTTATTCGCGGCGATGGCGAAGGCATGTACCAATCGATTGTGGATGTGATGGATGTCTGCCACAAGGCACAGATTCACCGATTCTCACTGGCCTTCCAGCCGTTCACATCAGGGGATTCACCATGACGGTGCTGAAGCTGGTGCTGCAAAAGGTCTGGCACGGTGGTCAGCTGAATGGCGACGATATTGTGGCCTTGTGTCTGCTGGTGGCGATGATCGCGTCGTTGTCGCACCTGATCACGATGTTGGTCACACGATGGGGCGATCGGCACATCGCGGTGAAATCTTTGCTGGCATCTTTAATGGTTCACGCCGTCTGTCTGCTGGGTCTTGAAGTCTTTGATCCCCTGGATCCGACGCAGACGGTTGCGGCAGCCGAGATTTACACACCGCCGGAAATGGTCACTCGAATTCTGGTGGAAAGCGACGATGCGGTTTCATTGAGTGAGTCCGGAAACACGCCGGTACCGGATCAACCAACAGCCCCCGACACCGAACTGGCACGACTGCCGCAGCAGGCCCGACTGATGGATGTTCCGGATGCCCCTGACCGCGAGCAAGAGCAACTGGATAGCCTGAAGACTCTGGCGGAAGACGTTTCACAGTTCGAACAATCCCTGAATCCTGAGTCCACCGTTCCGGTTGACGCGGGTATGCAGGCCCCACACGTCGCCGCGGCCAATGACCCGGCTGCAGACCTCCGGACGATGCTCGAACAGAGCAAGGCGGACGTATACGTACCAGAGACAGAACGTGTGCAGACGAAACGCGGAGACATAACGGCGGACGCGGCACCACAGGAACGTCAGATGTCCGCCGGCAGCGTTAACCGCATCGACACCAACGTCGTGGTCGAAGACACATCGGTTTCGACACCCTCCACAAATCTGCAATCATCGATTTCTGTACCGCAGGCGGAAAATGCTGACGTCATCCGGAACAAAGCCGCGCCATTGCCGGGAACGGATCCACTGGAGGTCGCAGGGCTGAGCCTCGACCAGCCACGAAAACGCACTTCGATGGCTCGTTCGTTTGAATCGCGTCTGCCGCGACCGTCGCGAACTTTGCCAAGCGCTGACCCTGGTCGACGGCCGGTGCGGCAGAATTCACTAACGCCACAGACGCCAATCCCGTTGTCCTCCGAATACGACGAAGTGCGGATCGGAATGTCGTCTGCAAATATGACCGACGCACTGCGGTCCGCCGCGACTTTGGTGGACACCGACGTTCACAGCATCCGACGTCGCGACTCGCGGCCAGCCACGTACGTGTTGAGAAATCTGGAGCATCGGCGCGAGGCCGCAGCCAGATTCGGTGGTACGGTGGAATCCGAGGCGGCCGTGGAACTCAGCCTGAAATGGCTCAGCGCCATGCAGTCGGCAGACGGGCATTGGGATGCGGAATCGCACGGGGCCGGGCTGGTGCGTGTCGACGAAAACGGAGTGGCTCGTAACAACGCCGGTCGCGACGCCGACACCGGCATCACCGCCCTGGTAACGCTGTCGTTTCTGGGTGCTGGCTATACTCACGAAAACGGGAAGCACGCCATCAGTGTCGATAAGGCATTGGGCTGGATGATCGACCAACAGGACTCGGAAGGAAGTCTGGCCGGTGGAGCGAGTCATTATGCAAACATGTATTGCCACGCCATGGCCACCTATGCTCTGGCCGAGGCGCTGGGAATGCAGACGGATGTATTGGTCGGCCCGATCGTGGACCCGCTGATTCCTGCCGCCGGACCGTACGTGGCACAGCAGATTGCAGCTTCGATGATGCTGCAACAGGGACTGTCTCCGCACCTGGCGGCGGCCAGTGCCAACTCCCGAGTGTATGCAAACGCCGACGCAATCGCGTATGGTCTGCGAAGAGTCGATGAAGTCCGTCTGCGCGCGGCCCTGCTGAAAGCCGTAACTTATACCATCAGCCAGCAGGACCCAAAGAGCGGCGGCTGGAGATATCAGTTCGGTCAGGAAGGCGACGTCAGTATGTTCGGATGGCAGATGATGTCGCTGAAAAGTGCGGCCATTGCCGGAGTGAACATCGATCCCACAGTTCGTCAGAGAATGATCAGATTCCTGCATAGTGTGCGGCAGGGCGACAACGGTGGACTGTTCGGATACCGCAGGTCGGTGATCATCGAGGGCCAGGAAACGGAACCGGTCACGCCGGTCATGACTGCAGAAGCATTGTTCTGCCAGCAGATGCTCGGCTATCCGCGTGAATCTGTGGCCAGTCGCGAAGCCGTTCAATACCTGATGCGAAACCTGCCGCGACTGTCCCAGCTGAATATGTACTACTGGTATTACGGCACACTGGCGATGTATCAATACGGTGGCCAGCCATGGGAAGACTGGAACAGCGTCGTCCGCGACACCCTCATCAGTCAACAGCGCCGCGACGGACAGTTCGCTGGCAGTTGGAATCCGACCGGTCCCTGGGGCCGTTACGGCGGTCGATTGTATTCGACGGCAATCTCCACAATGACGCTCGAAGTCTACTACCGCCTGCTGCCACTGTACCGCATGAATGAACACCGCGACAAATAGAGCTTTTGCCCGCACTTCGAAAGGGGTCGGGAATTACGAACCCTTGTCCGCAGATTCTGCACGGCGAAATATCTTCGCCTTGTACAGACCCAGTTTGTTCAGCCAGAACTGAAACATCACCCACAACGTCAACAGCCCGTATCGCGTGCTGCGGCGAAAGTTGATGCTGGAGGCTTCGGCAAAGTAGCGTACGGGTACGGGAATGTCGGCCAGTCGGAAACCATGCGTGACAGCCTGAGCCAGAAACTGAGTGTCGAAGACAAAATCATCGGAATTGTTCATCCACGGTACCGTTTCCAGGACTTCCCGTCGGTACGCTCGAAAGCCGCTGTGGAAGTCACCCAGATTCTGTCCCAGAGCGACGTTCTCTGTAATCGTCAGACAGCGATTGGCGATGTACTTCCAGGTGGGCATGCCGCCCTGCAGGGCTTCCGCACGAGTGCGAATGCGGGACCCCAGAATCACGTCGCAGTTGCCCAGCCGAATAAGCTCGGCCGCAATCGGGATAACTCGGCTGTCGTATTGATAGTCCGGATGAATCATCACGACGATATCGGCTCCCAGTTCCAGAGCACGGGCGTAACACGTCTTCTGATTTCCGCCGTAGCCGGTGTTGGCTTCATGTCGAATGACGGTCAACCCCAGAGATTCCGCCACTTCCACAGTGTTGTCGCGACTACAGTCGTCGACGACGACAATCTCATCCACACCGCCGTCCGGGATATCCTGGACGGTCTTTTGAAGTGTCGCTGCCGCGTTGTAGGCGGGCATCACCGCAATAATCTTAACTTTGGACTCGTCTGCCATCTCAATCCGTTTCTGAACGTGAAACTGTGCCACAGAAGAAGCGACAGGCCGGAAGCCCCCGTCACCATAGTGTAGTGCGCCAAATCGAGGCCGGACGTTGGAGAAGTCGAGGCGAATACCGACTGAGACCAGCATATTCACTCGTATCGGCAGCGATCGGCAGTAATGATTCTTCGCGGAACGATTCCTGACGTCTCGCACGGTCTGATATGTCACCCAACGGTTAATTCGTCGCAGTCGGTGCGATCGTCATTCGCTGTGGCTACAATCGGCCGCCATGAGCCAGACTTCTCAGCAAACGCCCCCACTTCACATGCGGATCGATTCACTCGATGACCCGCGTCTGGACGTCTATCGCCACCTGAAGAAGAACAACGAGAATCGCCGCAAAGAGCTGTTGATCGCGGAAGGGACAACAGTTGTCGAACGTTTGCTGCGGAGTGACTACGTAGTTCGTTCTGTGCTGGTCACAGATCCGAAATTCCCGAACTTTGAGTCGCGTCTCACGCCTGGCGTTGTTGTTCATCGCGTGACCCGGGATCTGGCCACGCAGTTGGTCGGATTCGAGTTTCACCTGGGCGTTCTTGCCGCCGCCGAACGAAAACCCTCGCCACTCATCCAGAATGTTGTGCCGGCAACCGGCAGCAGCCTGGTAATATTGGGCGATCACATCACTGATCAGCAGAACGTGGGCCTTTTGATTCGAATTGCCGCCGCGTTCGGAGCCGATGCGGTGGTCTTCAGTCGGGGTTCCGCAGATCCTTTTTCCCGCCGCGTGATGCGAGTTTCCATGGCTAACAACCTGCTGCTGCCAGTGATCGAAACACAAGATGTCGAAACTGCTGTTGACCAGCTGAACAGGCTCAATTACGTGCCCTGCGCGACGGTCTTGGATGAGGCCGCGACCGCACTGGGTGACTTCAGCTTTCCCGAACGAACGGTCCTGATTTTTGGCAACGAAGCTCATGGCATTGCCCCCTCGCTGACATCTCGATGTAAAACAAAACTGACGGTGCCGATGCTCAACAGCACGGATTCTCTGAATGTGTCCATCGCCGCCGGCATATTCTGTCACACCTACCGCAGCCAGCACCGGAATGCGCAGAATGATGGCAATCGACAGCAGCAACACCAGTACAAAACCATGTGACTGCAGGAGTGGAAAGTCATCGAGGCGTCATCAGAAATCACGAAACAAGTCCTGTTCACAGGACAGGTTCAGGGAGTCGGTTTTCGATGGACGACCAGTCGGATCGCGGCGGCGTATCCGGTGACCGGGTTCGTGCGGAACCTGGCCGACGGTCGAGTGGAATTAGTTGTCATCGGCAGCGAAGAAACCACGGCCGATATGATTCGAGACGTGTGTGACCGTTTCCACGGCATGATTGACTCGATGGTAGAGGAACAAATCCAGCTGACAGAAACGATTATCGAATTCTCCATCCGTCACTGAATCGCGAGCGCAAACTGTTTGCAATGCAGGCTTTACGGATTTCCCACAGCGAGATCTGAACGCCCACGGAAGACGGTCAAGACGGGCTGAGAATTCTTCCCAACGTTGCACCAACTCGCGGCGTATACATAATTCTTGTGGTACGTCACGTCCCTCAACCGGGAAACACGACAGTGCCGCAGCCTTTCGAACTGTCGCACAGAACGGTCCAACCGCTGTGCGTGATCGCCAAATTGACTCGACGTACGAACACCTTCCATCGTAAGTGTGACCTCTGGTTCCATGAACAATATCCTTGTATTCGCTCAAGCGGCCACAGAATCTCCCAGCTGGACATCCACGTGGGTCGTGGCACTCCTGCTGTTCTTCGCGCTCATCGCCTTTTCCTATGGCACGCGAGCCGGGATTATTGCTCGGGCGACGACCAAAGAAGCGATTCGGCAGCCGTTGTTCTTCCTGCTGCTGATAGTTTCGGCAGTGGTACTGGTGATCAACACCTTCATGCCGTTCTTCACGCTGGAAGACGATGTCAAGATGCTGAAGGAATGTGGCCTGGCAACCCTGCTGATTTCGGGAGTTCTGCTGGGTGTGTGGACGGCTGGAACCAGCATCACAAATGAGATCGAAGGCAAGACGGCGATGACACTGCTGTCGAAGCCCATCAACCGACGGCAGTTTATCGTTGGCAAATATATTGGCATCATTCAGGGCGTGCTGTGGTTGTATGTGCCACTGACGCTGATCTTCAGCTTCGTAATCTTCTACAAGGTTGGTTATGACCAGCGGGAAATGTCGAAAGATATCACGGCATGGTTTCAGACTCAGCAGATCATTGGCGGCATCAACTTGCCCCTGCCGCACCCGGCACGTCTTGCTGTGGTCACGCAGATTCTGCCCGGTGTGGTGCTCTCATTTTTCCAGGTCTGCGTGCTGACGGCGATCAGCGTGGCTGTGGCCACCCGATTGCCGATGGTTGTAAATCTGGTCGTGTGTTTTTCCGTCTTCGTAGTGGGCAATCTTACGCCGATGATGGTCTCCCAGGGCAAGACGGTGATTCAGAACGAGGTGGTCACTTTCATCGCCCGGCTGATCGCGACGATATTGCCGTCGCTGGAAGCCTTCAATATCTACGCGGCCGTCGCGACAGGTCGCTCAGTGCCGCCGTCGTATCTCGGCATCAGCCTGCTGTACGGAGCCGCCTACGCCACTGCCATGATTCTGGTGGCCTTTGTTCTGTTTGAAGACCGAGATCTGGCGTAGGGGCTTGTCCGAATACGTCAGTTCCTGTGAGCAGCATGGCGCTCACCGCCGGTTATTGGCAGTGCGTTACCCGCGTCTTGCGGCTCACAGTTTCAGGTATCCGGACAGTCGCCCGCCATTCGACGATCGTCCTGTGGCTGCACTGCGGTACTGTCCATTCGATCCGCAATCGAGTCGGAACCATCGTCACAGCGATCCACGACGGCCGTTCCCGAATGAAAGGACTCGACCGTACGCCCCGTGGAACGAAGTTACCGGCCACGAATTCGCACGCAGGCAGCAGCAGCGTCATCAGAATGCGACTGTTGGACATATGCTCAACGAACGTCACGTCGCTGGCGGTTAGCGGCCGCTTTCCTTCCCGGAAGAGTGCCGGTCAGGCAAGGACTTTCTTTCGCGAAATGTTCTGAGGGCAAATCCGGAGCTCTGCGGTATCGTCGCAGTTGTGACATGCCGGTCCGCAGGTTAAAGTCTTTTTGAACAATAATGATCCGTTTTGTGCACATCTTTGTAGCGACCAGCGGGAGCGGGCCCTCAGTTTCCGAACGTCAGCCCGAATTGGCTTGTGGGCCGTCCCGCGTGTGAGACCGTTGATGACGCGTATCGAATGATTCAGGCCCTCGGCGTCGGTGAGTCTCACAACATCCAGCATCGAAAGTACTTCCGTGTCCGACGCTGCTCCCAGCACCTTCCGCAAAGTGATCTCAAACCAGCAATTCGTTGGTCGACCGTTGATCACGTCAACAATCGCAGGTATCGCGGCGGCTTTGTTTTTGATCGGCATCATTTTGTGTGTCGGCGGCGTCACTGAATTGCTGACACTAAGAATGCTGGCCGAAGATCGAGGACTGCTGCCAACGGCGGAAAGCCTTTCTGCCGGACCGGTCAATCGAATTCTGATTCAATTGATTCTTGATGTTCCGTTGCTCCACGAATCCGATTCGTCTCTGACGTTTCTGTTCGTCACGGCCGCTGTCCTGCTGGTGTTGCGCAGCGCACTTCGAGGTTTCGTGCAGACGCAGATCAGTCATCACGTCGCTGCGGCAGTAAAACGTCTTCGCGAACACATCCACCGTCATACGCTACGGTCCAATCCCGGAGATCTGGCCGGTGTGCAACGCAGAGCATCTGCAAGTCTCTTCCGACAGACGGCTCAGACGCTGGAAGACAGTTCGCGGGAATGGGGATTTCGTCAGCTGACGTCAACCTGTGACATCATTGTCCTGGTGATCCTGCTGTTGGCAACCGAGTGGCGCGTCGGCCTGGAATGCGTCGTTCCGGTTATTGTCTGCTGGTTTGTCTATCGGTTGGAAACAGAACGCCACGAAGCATCATCAAGCCTGCTGGCGGAGCAGATGGAGCGTGGTGTTCAGAAACTGACGGAAGATCTTGACAAAGCGCAGATTGTGGCGGGTTATGGGATGGAGAACCTTGAGCACGAACAGTTCAGCAGCAGTCTGCATTTGTATCAACAACGTCGTGAGCACCTGCATCGACAGGTGCTTCGTGGCCGTTGGGTCTCGTTGGCTATCGTTATCGTCAGCGTCACTGTTCCTGGTTTTCTGATTGCTCGTCACTTGTTGTTTGGCAGTGCCATCGGACCACCAGCCGCAGTGATGCTGACAACGCTGGTTGTGTTGATCACATTGTCCCTGCAGCGGATGCAGGAAGTCCCCGTCCTGGCAGGTGCGGCCATCGTGGCGGCTGACGAAATCAATCAATTCCTGCTTCGCGTTCCCGCAGTCAGTCAGGTGGTTGGAGCAAAGTTTCTTGAGCCTATGTCTCGATCCCTTCAGTTCAATCAGGTGAACGTCGAAACGGAAACAGACCCGGATCTAATTTCAAATCTTGACTTGAAGTTCGAAAGCGGCCAACGCGTGGCACTGCTGGCACTGGACACAAACGAAGCGGAAGCATTGGTGAGCCTGATCCCTCGATTCCGTGACCCCCAGAGTGGTCAGGTGCTGATCGACGGTCAGGATATTCGCCGAGTAACTCTGGAATCCCTGCGTGCAGAGGCGGTCACCGTCGGTGGTCAGGAACCGGTATTCAGTGCCACCGTCCTTGAGAACATCACGGCCGGACAGTCAGAGATTTCTCGTCAGGACGCCATCGAAGCCAGCAAGACGGTCCACGCCGAAAGCTTCATTCGTCAGCTGCCGAAGGGTTACGAAACTCCGCTTGGTGAGCACGGCGTGCTGCTGGATCCCGGTCAGGTCTTCCGGCTGAGTCTGGCCCGAGCGGTAGCGCGCAAGCCCGCCCTGTTGGTCATCCAGGAGCCGGAGGCAACGCTGGACGAAGAAACCAAGGCCATGCTGGACGACGCGTACCAACGAATCTGCAACGGTCGAACCGTTATCTTTCTCCCCTCTCGATTGTCGACGGTAAAAAAATGCAACCGTCTGGTCCTGATTCATGAGGGCCGCGTGGCCGCTGACGGAACGCACGAAGAACTGATGCGGTCGTCAGATCTCTACCGTCACTGGGAATATATGCGATTCAACGTGTTTCGGTAAAAACGAAAAATCCGGCTCGGCAGCGCCGACACCTTCAGCCCGCGGTGAAACAGTCTGAGAACTGGACTGTGCGTGACTTTGCTGTTAGCGTGCTGTTCCCTCCCAGTCACTGTTCTCCGTCAGGACTGAAAATGCTGCAACCTGTCAATGCCTTGCTCGCACTGTCGATACTGCTGTCGACGTCAGCGTACGCAGACACTCCTCCGGAACAGCAACAGGCCGTTGATGCCCTCAAGGGCCTGGCTTCCAACCTGCAAATGAACCGCGATGGTACGGTTCGGTTTGTCAGGTTCAGCAAGTCGATCGTCACTGATGAACACGTCGCACACATCGTGGCTTTTGAACAACTGGATTATCTGGCGGTGGTGACGCCAACGGTTGGCGACGAAGGACTGGCCGCCGTCGAGGGGCTGGCGAATCTGGATACGCTCTACCTGTCGGACTCCGGAGTGACCGATTTGACACTGTCAAGGTTTTCGAAGCTTCAAAAACTTGAGCAGCTGTATCTCGATCGAACTTCCGTAACAGACGAAGGCGTGAGTGGCCTGGCCGAGCTGTCGACGCTGACAACACTGTCACTCAATGGGACAAAGGTCTCAGACGCGTGTCTGAAAGTAATTTCCGGACTGAACGACATTGAGGTATTGAGCCTTTCCGACACGGCCATCACCGATGACGGGATAAAATTCCTTGCAGAAATGGCGGCCCTGCAGACGTTGTCGCTGAACGGCACGACCGTCACTAGTGCGGGACTGACTCACCTTGCGTCATTAAGCGAACTGAAAACGCTGAACCTGCGGCGCACACAACTGGTGGAGAATCTGCCCGCGCTGCTTGCCCGGATGCCTGCGCTTGAACATCTCGATCTTCGCGAAACAAACCTGCAGGTCGCCGATGTTGAGCAACTTCAGAAACTGCTGCCGAAGCTGGTCGTGACTTTTTCTCCGTCTGCCGCGTCGTCCCGAAATGCGCTCCAGAGATATCTGGCGGGTGAGACTCTGAAGGGACCCGCGGGACAGACACCTGCCGTGACTGCCGCCGAAGGCTCTGGCCAGGACGAGCATGTCGTCGACGCCGTGACCCGGATCGCCGAAGATGGCGGCGTTCCCGATTTCCAGCGACACGTCATGCCGTTGCTGGGACGACTGGGGTGCAACGGCCGCACGTGTCACGGATCATTTCAGGGGAAGGGTGGGTTCAATCTGTCGATGTTCGGTTTTGACTTCGACGCCGACTTGACGGCACTGGCGAAAGGTGACGAACCGCGAGTCAATATTGCAGCACCGGAACAGAGTCTGATCCTGAACAAGCCCACCAGTGACGATGACCACGGTGGCGGACAGCGATTTGAACACGGCGGTCTGGAATATCAGGTTCTGAAGAACTGGATCGCGGGCGGCGCCAGTGGAGTCGAAGATAAGCCCGCGAAGCTGCTGCGCTTCGATGTGACGCCGAAGGCAGTTGTGTTTGAACAGATCGGCGAATCCAGACACCTGCAGTGTGTGGCCGTCTGGGCAGACGGACGACGTGAAGACGTGACAGCACTGACACGTTTTCAAACAAACGACGATACGGTGGCCGAAGTGTCGGACGATGGTGTCATCACATGCAGGTCGCCAGGCGACACATATGTCGTTTCGTTCTACGACAAGGGCATCTTTTCAAGTCAGGTCATGATGCCCGTTTCGGACAGAACAGGAGACCGGTATCCAGCGGTTGAAACGCCGACGGAAGTCGATCGACTTGTCGTGCAGAAACTAGCGCCGATGGGCATCGTGCCCTCTGCCATCTGTACTGATCAGGAGTTTCTTCGTCGCGTGAGTCTTGATCTTGTCGGAACGTTGCCAGCCAGCGCTGAAGTGCAGACATTTCTGGCTGATCCATCACCGGAAAAACGACAGCACAAGGTTGACGAGCTGCTGGCGTCTGAAGCGTATACGACGTGGTGGGCTGTGAAACTGGCGGATCTGACCGGCAGCAATTCTCAGTCGCTTGGCTCCACAGACATGAATTCGCCCGCGTCCCTGCAGTGGAATGCGTGGCTGACGCGACGCCTGAAGGACAACGTGGGATGGGATAAAATTGCCGCAGGAATCATCCTGGCGACCAGTCGTCGACCGGGGCAGACGTACGAAAGCTATGCGGCGGAACAGAGCCTTCATATGAAGAAAACCGAAGGCACTGACTTCACCGCTCTTGATAATCCGATGCATTACTACTGGTTCCGCGGAAACAACCAGACCGACACCGACCGTGCGCTGACATTCGGTTACACATTCATGGGTGTGCGACTGCAGTGTGCTCAATGTCACAAACACCCGTTCGACCAGTGGTCGAAGGACGATTTCGAAAAGTTTGCCGGCTTCTTCAAACGCATTCGTCCGGGGATTGCTCCCGATGGAATGTCTCAGCAGACACATCTGAAAACCAAACTCGGCGTGCCGAAGAAACTCGACACAGCCGCATTACGACGACAGATGTATATGCGTGTTTCTGCGGAAGGCCTGCCGATTCCATGGAACGAAATCTGGATTGATCCGCCGACGGACAAACCGTGGCCGGCCAGAATTCTGGGGGGTGAGGAATTTGAGCTGAATGAGTTTGAAGATCCTCGGGAACCGTTGGCAGCATGGCTCTTTCACAAGGACAATCCGTATTTTGCTCCGGCATTCGTAAATCGTGTCTGGGCTCACTATTTGGGGATTGGAATCGTCGACTCGCCGGACAACTTCAACATGGCCAACCCGCCGACGAATAAAGCGCTGCTTAGCTGGCTTAGCGATCAGTTCATCACAAATGGCTTCGATATCAAATGGCTGCATCGCACGATCGTCAATAGTCACACTTACCAGCGCAGCAGCGTTACGACGCCGACCAACCGGGCTGACGACCAAAATTTCAGTCATGCATTGGTACGACGGATGCCGGCAGAAGTAACCATTGACGCCATTCTGCGGGCGACGGCTCGCGACGACGTGGCCGCAAAATATCTTTCGGACTGCAACGGACGTAAGATCGGGCAGCATCCGAAATCGTATCAGGCGCGAGGCATCGATTACTCGCTGCTGGTTTTCGGAAAACCACGGCGCACCACGAATTGTGACTGCGAACGCCAGGATCAGCCCACTTTGCTGCAGTCGCTGTACGTGCGAAACGATTCGGAAATGTTCGAGTGGCTCGAACGCAGTGACGGTTGGCTGATGAGTGTTGCGAAGGAGTTGGGGCAGCCACTGTCCACTGAGACAAAGGCTGTTCAGCCTGGTCCCAATGAAAAGACAAGCCAATTGATTGGCGACGCGTATCTGCGCACGCTGAATCGTGCACCAACAACGGAAGAACTGCAGACATCGCGGGATCACATCTCGACGACTGAGAACACTGTTGAAGGATTGCGGGATTTGATGTGGGCGCTGCTGAATACTCAGGAATTTCTGACGAACCACTAAGCCGCCTGGCTTCTGAACTCAATGCAACGGCTGAAAACCCTGGCGTCTTTCGGAAGGACATTCAATGACATCACGTTATTGCGATAAGATCACTCGACGCGACTCACTGCAGATCGGCGCGCTGGGATTGGGTGGGTTTACGCTGGCAGGTTCTCTGCAGCCCGCATTGGCGGACGCCGCTGCGAAAGCAACGGCGGATTCCGTGCTGTTTGTAAATCTGGCGGGCGGACCGGCTCACCTTGATACGCTGGACATGAAGCCGGACGGCCCCAGCGAAACGAAGGGCGAATTCAAACCGATTCAAACCAACCTGCCTGGATTGCTGGCATGCGAATATCTGCCTAAATTTGCGCAGGTTGCGAACCAGTTCACGCTGCTGCGCGGAATCAGTCATACGGTTGGCGATCATCCTCAGGGGCAATCCTACATTTCGACCGGCAATCGTCCCACGCCAGCTCTGCAATATCCGTCGCTTGGTTCCATCGTGACGAAAGAGAATCCTGGTGATCCGGATCTGCCGCCGTACATGGCCATTCCGGATACGGAATGGACAGCCGGCTACATGGGCGACGCCTATGCTCCGTTCAAGACGAATGCTATCCCAAAACCGGGCCAGCCATTCGCAGTGCGCGGCATCACGTTGCCGGAAGGCCTGACGGTCGAGAAAGTCGCCCGCCGCGAACAGCTGCTCAGCAAACTCAATCACACCTTCAAGGAGGCCGACAGGAACAGTCAGCTGCTGGAAGCTCTGGATACTTTCGGCCAGCAGGCCTACAGCATGATCACATCGAAACGCACGATCGAAGCGTTTGATGTCAGCCGGGAGCCGGAGAGCATTCAAAATCTGTTTGAAGCGGATGACTTTGGACAAAGCATGCTGCTGTCCGTTCGTCTGATAGAATCCGGCGTGAAGTTTATCACGGTGACCAACGCCGGCTGGGACACACATCTGAACAACTTCGCCGGTCACAGAAAACTCATTCCGTCGCTGGATAATGCCATCACCGGGGCGTTGTCCGCTCTGCAGTCAAAGGGACTGCTGGAACGAACGCTGGTGATCATCATGGGCGAGTTTGGTCGCACACCAAAGATTAACCAGAACAGGGGTCGCGACCACTATCCTCGAGTCAACTGGAGCCTGATGACGGGTGGCGGCGTGAAGCCCGGTCAGCTGATCGGAGCGACCGACGCCGGTGGAGAGAATCCAACAGAAGACACGGACATCCACCCCGACGACATCGGTGCTTCGATTCTGCACGCCCTCGGAATCGACCAACACAAAGAGTATTACACGAAAACCGGTCGCCCGGTCAGTCTTGTCCCGAACGGGCACGTGATCAGCGACCTGTTTGGTTGAACATCAGGGGACTCACGTTCCCCGCTCGCCGAAACAAGGGCAACCCTTTCGTTACCACCATTAGCGATCAGGCTCCGGGGATGGCACTGCCCGGTTGCGTGGACTCGATGGTGGTCATTGATACTCATCAAGGGAGATTCGGTCGACTGCCATCCACGGTCGCTTTGGTCCCAAGGACGGTCGATTCAAGCGACGCTTTGGCTGATTCATTTTCAATTTTGCGGAGTGCAACGCGAAGCACACTGTGAATTGTGGCGGATTGATGAACCGTAAATGTCATGTCATCGTCTGACGGCATGCCCAATGCATATTCGCCGAGCAAGCGTCCATCTTCTGTGAATGTGAATCCGAGTGGTGCCGGTCGTGTGGGACACTGGATGGTTGTAAGATTGGGTCCATTCAGATTGCCTCCGTAGATCGATACACCAACCTGCTTCACGCTTTGCGACTGCCAGTGCATCGGGGACGTGATGTTGTGAAACGGCGGGGCGAGTCGGTCGCGTCTGAACCCGACGGAAAGTACGTGGTCGTTGACCTGGGAAACATAATTCGCATCAGCCAGACGCACCGAATTCAATCCATGCACACCACGAATCTGGTAGACGGCCATGCCGGTTTCATACGCATCGAGGGGATTTGTGAATGATGCAGGATAGCCCTTAATCTCAAACGGCAACTCGACCGATCGGCCTTCATTGTCAGTGATCGAAATTGATGCCGGAGGTCGCTTCTTTTCGATCGGCCCGCGAATCAACGGCACTGGTCCAATATGGACGATGTCCAATGGAACATGTGTACGGTTGCCCGAAGCATCGATCACATTTGCTAAACAAGCGTAGCCATCGTCGATATAGCCCGCGATGCTATCAGGTCCCAGCAGCAAAGCTTCGTCTTCGTGAACCGCCACGACCGCGGTGGTCAGTGGAAACGCTCCGCCATGCTGGCTACCGATGTTGTCACGCCCCGGATTGATGTAACAGTCGATGCGAACCAGGCAGCTTTCGTCGACTCCGGTTGCTCGAGGTGTTAACCAATGGCCTGCGATATCGAAGAGCGCACGTAATCGATTCTCCGTAAGTAATCCAGTGCGAGCGCCGACCACCTGTTGATCCTTCATTAAAACGAAGTGGGGTGCGTTTGACGGAATAATCTTGCGACAGTTAACCTGCGTCAAATCGACAAACTGCGCCGACGCGGCTTCCGCAACACGCCTTGCCACCGGTAACATCCGTTTGCTGTTCTCCGTCCCGTCGCCAAACATTACTAGCGCAATACCTGTTTCAGCCGTCAGCTCAACGACATCATTCCATTTGGAAATTGGTGTCTCGGAGATTAGATTGGCTGGCTTAGTCAATCGGTAATCACCGGTCGGAGAGGGAAATGAACGGACCGATGTTTGTCCGTTCGCAGCCGGCAGCTCAGCACCCAATTCCCGAAGAGCTTTCAGAAGTCTATCGATCGCTTTTTGAACTGAGTTCGTCTGGCGGATGATGAGACTGACGTTTCCCGGATGAGGTTCAATGGAAGCAGTGTTTTTATCCCACGATTCGGGTTCAACCGTAATGCGGATCAGATCGACCAGGACTTCGAGCTGCGATTCAACCGATGAGTCTGCATCCAGGGTAAGCAAATCGTTGACGTTGTAGCTAATCTCTTTTGTCCGCGATTGATGGTTCTGGGTGATCGTCACCGTTGCTGTCTCTCCACGTTTCAGCAGGACGACACCTTGTTGGACGTTCATTCCATCAAATGCACCATCAATTTCGACGGTGTACCGACCGGCTGCGATACGAGTTAACTTGCCGTTCTTCGAGACGGTCAGTTGCTCAGCCGAGCCCAAACAAATCACTGCGCGAGTCGATGGCTTCACCACGTACCTGCTCGGGCGACATGTAGTGTGGAGTCCCCGGATGAAAGCCACTGCGAGTCAAGCAGCCGTCGTCTTCGGCGCGAGCCAGACCAAAGTCGGTCAACAAGGCGCGTTCGACCCCTTCGTCCAGTAGGATGTTCGATGGTTTGACATCACGATGGATCAATCCCTGGGCATGTGCGGCGGAGAGTCCCTTTGCCGTTTGCATTCCGATACGCAGAATCTCAGCGACCTCCAGCGGTCCATCGCGATCCAGTTTTTCCTGCAGCGAGCCGCCCGCGATGTACTGCATGACCAAAAACGGTGATTGATGCTCCGACTCGACGTTATGAATTGGCACGACATGATCGTCAACGACCCCTGCGGCCGACCGTGCCTCTCGGGCAAAACGTTTTCGCGCCGAACCGTTTCCTGCTAGATAGGGAGCCAGCAGCTTCACCGCGACAGAACGATTCAGCTCCGTATCGTGTGCCTTAAACACGACCCCCATGCCCCCACTACCGATCAGACACTCGACGTCGTAGCGACCAATGCGTCCCAGCATTTCGGGATGCGCCGGCGGCGACAACAAATGCTGGGCCATCGATTCGTTCCAGGAGATCGGACGACGCTGCCAATCAGAAAGCCTCCAGTCCTGGGCAAGACCGCAACCGTCCTGTGACTCGATGTCAGCGGTGAGAATTGAGTGTGCTTCCTGCCATGTGCCGGAGTCCGCCGCAAGCTGTTCCAGCCGTGTTTGACAATTGCTGCATGAATCAACGTGCTCAAGTGCAGCCTGATTTTCGAATTCCATTTCATCGCCTTGAATCAAGCGATTCAAACGCTCGTCGCTACATTGTGAGGCCTCATTCATCATTGCACCTCGTATCGCTTGACAAGTTCCTGTAATCGATTCATCACTCGCGAGCGACTGACATAGACGGTGCCGACGCTGACACCAAGTTGTCTGGCCACGTCTGCCGGCGAATGCACTTCGATGTGCGCCAATTGAAACGTCAGCCAGGTGGTTTCGTTCACTGAGTCACGAACTTGAGTAGCAGCCCAGCGATAAACATGGCGCCGATACTCAAGATCAAACTGACTGGACACATCGGATTGCTGTGCGGGTAGCTCTGTCATTAAATCTAACACTTTGTTTCCGCCAGACCCCAGCGTCCGCGTGCTTCTTCGTGTCAATTGACTGATCGCCGCGTTGCGAGCAATCCTCAGCAGCCAAGCTCGAAAACTGCCCCGATCCGGACGATCAAGCCAATTGGAAACGGATTTCGCGATGGCCGCAAACACTTCCTGAACCAGGTCATCCGTATCAGCTCGTTGCATTTGCTGGCGAATCGCCAGGCGATGGATCAACGGTGCATAGATCTCCACCACTTCGTCCCACGCCGCCACATCCGCCGCGTCGGGCAGACGAAGTATCAAACTGGCTCGGGTTTCTGGTGGACTGGGACGCATGAGAACTCAATCGAAGACGTTGGACTCGGTTCTGAACAGAAGAGACAGCCTGCTTCCGTTTCTTGCACGCCGAACAAGGAATTCTGAGAAGTTTTCTCGACTGCTGCAAATTCGAGGAAGCAGCGCTCCATCGAGAAAAGGGAGAAAACAAGGACATTAATTCATTTGTTTGAACAGGAGGGCGCAGAGGAACAGGAACAGAGAACGCATGATTCGTGAACTCTGCTCTTTCTGTTGCCTCCTGTTCAAGGGAAACAAGCACATACATTGTAATTCATTCTGTCCGGCATCCTGAATCGCCCTGGCAGCAATGCCGATCTGTGGCAGCATCGATTGGAAAAACGACGAGACCGAACACGCATCTTCGGCACTGTGTTCACCGCGAGTCGCAGCAAAATCACCCGCATGGCCGAACTTCGGGGTGTCAGGAAGCTGAGCAACCTCAACGGTTGCTCCGGCCGAGAAACTGACGAACAACGTGTTCTTCACAGTACTCCACCTGCCTATTCGCCAATAACTATGCCTGTCTTTTTATCTTTGCTTTCCTTCTGGCTTTAACGAATGACCCTTTCGATTTCGACATTGGAGTAACGACAAAACTTCACCCTTGGTTGCCCTCACTGGTTGTGCCAACAATACGTACGCCTGACTCAACGACTTCAGTGCCAAGCGGCAGCTCACCTACTCCGCGAGTGGCGATTTCTGCAGTGAGCTGATGGGAAGAATTGACAGGCCGCAGTCTTCCTTTCCAATCGAATAGACAACGTACAGGTTGCCATCGTGTTCGTAACCATACGGATAAGACCATTGCTTGCCTTTGGCGTGGCCCGCGAATCGCGGCGGCTCTGATTTCCCGTCGCGGATGCGATACATGCGGCTGAGTGTTCTCGTGTCAGGAGTACCGACAGAGATCACCAGCGTGTCACGATTGATAAAGTTGGACAGCAAATAAAGTTCTCCTGAACTGAGCCTGCCCAGATAGGCTTTGGAGCGGGGCATAGGCAGGTTACTTTCCACCGCCGGTGTCCAGTTTCTTCCGTAGTCGGTGCTGGTTGCCACCCACGCGACACCCCGACCACCTCGAATCACAGCAAGGACGTTCGCGTCGTCCGCCCACACCGTTGTCTCGGCGAAGGACGGCGCAAGGTGTGACGGAAATGGGATCGAAACGGTGTCCCACATCGTTACGTTGTCGCCCTGGCTGATGGCGACAACCGGGAACCCATCTTTGTCCTGCCCACCCGTAATAAGACTGCCATTTTTCATTCTGACAGGTTCGTCATACGGCCAACAATTGTGCATCACGATGCCGCGTGACTGCCAGAGATTATCGTCTTCGTTCAAAACGAAAGCTTCGGCCATGAGTCCGGGAAAACGACGACCTGTGGTACCGACGCCAAACCGTGAGCAGATGGCCCAGAGTTCGTAATTGTGTTCAAACAGAACACCATGGCTGTGGCGTTCAGGGGTTTGGAAACCGCTCCCGATGACTTCCAGGTCGGACCATGTTTTGCAGTTGTCGATCGACCGCCGTCCCTGCAGTGTTTCCTCCGGTCCGTTCTCGTTGGTCGGACTGTTCGCCCAGTTGGCGAAAAACGTACCGTTGTGGCTCACAATGGCTGCTCCATGCAGAAACCTGTACCCGTCGGCGGTGGCACGATGAATGGTGCTGTGCTGCACTCCGGAAACGAACGGAATCGCTGGGGCGTCATGCACCATGGGGGGACCGGTCCACAGCTTAAAGGGTTCCGCCAGAGCAGGCAGGTCTCGCGGTATAGGAAGATGCGTTCCGCCGCGAACCACAATATCGTCGACAAGATACCACGCACCAGGTGCAATTCGTTTTCCGGAAACAAGATCGACCGCATTCAGCAGAAGATTGGTTCGATAGGCGCTGGCGGTTGTTGTTACGTTTGCAGGCAACTCTGTACTGCCCGGCTGCGAAAGTCGGAAATCCATTCCCTGCCGTCGGGCGTCGATAGTGACACGAAGACGATGCCAGACCGGTGCCTCCATATCCGCCGACGGCACGACATTGCGCGACACGATCTCCCATGTACGTGTACGACCGTCAAACTGTTGCAGCGTGCCATTCTGAATACAGAGATTCAGCTGACTTGCATCTGTCCAGCCGGGTTCATGAGACCAGATATTCAGCGAACGATGTTTACCCTCGGAAAATGCAAACGAGAATTCGATCTCGACTCGTTCCTGCGGCGCCGCAAATGGTTTTGACAACGCCACTAACCCTGCGGACCCGGAACGACGACCGACAAGACATTTTGTCGAAGCGTCCGGGCCACCGTGAGTGACAGTCACGTTCGCGATCGTGCCAGCGTTGAACGGCTGCCAGTCAGTGGGCGCCGCGCTGAGGGTTTCCGCTTCGAAGTTCAAGGACAGGATGACGTCGCTGGCACATGCGTTGAATGCCACGAGCGGAAAAATGCTGCAGAACAGAACCAGGATTCGCATCAAAATGGCACCTCCCAAAAAGACTGACAGCTTAACTTAACGATGTGGCGATCAGATCCCAGCGAAGAGTCCCGGTCTTTTCAAAAGACCGGGACTCTACATTTCCGTGAACGCGGCCAGTGGGCCGGGAGTCTTTTTCGGGCAACAGTCCATCCATCGTCTTCGTCGTGAATCCGAAAAAGACTCCCGAAGCTTTCGTTACCACCGCGGACATCTGTTAGAATTCAGCAGGTGAAATCGAAAATGTCACGTTGCTCAATCGCCGGACACCGGAATGCTCACGGTTACAGGATCCTGTCGAAATCGTTTCTGCGATGGAGTCACGCGTCGTTCGTTTCTGCGAGCAGGCACGTTGGGTGCCTCGGCCCTGAGTCTTCCCGATCTGCTGCAGGCTGATGAACTCAATCGCGGGGCCAAACGTGATCATTCCGTGGTGATGATCTACCTGCCCGGAGGTCCGACTCAACACGAAACCTTTGATCCAAAACCGCACGCGCCGCGAGAGATCCGCGGTTCGTTCCAGCCTGTCAGCACCGCTGTTCCGGGCACACAGTTCTGTGAGCTGCTGCCGAAGCTGGCGGCGATGTCGGACAAATTCTCCATCGTGCGGTCGCTGGTGGGATTGATGAACCGCCACGAGTCGTTTCAGTGCTATACAGGTCGACCAGGCGGGCGAGCGGGCGATAATGAACCGGCTGGTGGCTGGCCATCACTGGGCTCGACAGTGTCCAGCGTACTGGGGCCAACCCGCGATGGCATGATTCCGTATGTCGATGCGGCTCCCAAAATGGGGCACAGACCGTACAACAATCTTGGTGTTCACGATCCGGCATCAACGCTGTCATGGCCGGGCTACACCGGAAGCGATCACGTGCCATTTACGCTGGAAGGTGACGTCAAACACAATCTGGTTCTTAACGGAATCGATTCTGTTCGACTGCAAAATCGGCGAGGCGTGCTGACGTCACTCGGTCAGCTGCAACAACAAGCCGAGACTCACTCGGGACTGGACGCGTTTCAGCGGCAGGCGTTCGGGTTATTGACATCCAGCAAACTGGCTGATGCGTTGAATCTGGAAAGTCCGCCGCTACGGAGCAGAGCAGGGGACTGACCCCAGTTTCGGTGGTGCGCCACAGAGTCCGAAACACCTGCTGATGGCTCGGCGTTTAGTGGAAGCCGGCGTTCGCTGCGTCACAGTGGCTTTTGGGGCGTGGGACTGGCATGCGAATCGGGAAGGCTCGATCGAATATCTGTCACGCAAGTACCTGCCGGTGTACGACCATGCCCTGTCCACCTTTCTACAGGACCTGGACGAGCGAGGTCTGCTGCAGACAACCTCGGTCGTTGTGTGGGGTGAGTTCGGTCGAACACCAAGGATCAACGCCAAAGGCGGTCGCGATCACTGGGCAGAAACTCAATCAGTTCTGCTGGCCGGTGGTGGCATGAGCGGCGGAATGGTGATCGGTCAG
>LWDU01031917.1_pt1 | contig 34889 bp, 35 predicted proteins | sample 727161 | NCBI WGS metagenome assembly LWDU01 (sample SAMN04566230, study PRJNA314399) | hydrothermal vent metagenome | isolation source: deep sea hydrothermal plume seawater | place: Mexico: Gulf of California, Guaymas Basin | collected 2004-07-11 | reverse complement strand
ACTGAGTGTCTTAATCCGGCTCGGAGTCATCCAATGCGCCTCATCTCGGAATCCAAGCTGGCCCTCCTTGGTGAAGGTGCTCGGATGTCCAGGCATGAGTTTACCCATGAGGTCGAAGGGGTGGTCGTAGCCCCCCGTCACATGACCTAGACCGAGTTGATGACCAAATTCGTGCGCAATACGGCCCCATACCTCAGACTCACCATCACCAGTCCCTCCACCCGACGATTTTGTGTTCTCTCCTACCAAGGAGACGCCATCGAAACTGACGTCGGCATCCGAGCCATCGGCATAATCGACATCGAGGGTGTAGCCGTTACCTCCACCACCACCGAGCCCTCGCCACCAGTCCCCGTTCACGAGGACAATCAGATAATCGAACTGGCTGAAATCGAATGCCGGTTGGATTGCAACCAGTGCTTCAAGAGCATCGTTGACAACACCAGTACCTCCAGTGCCATCAGTGAATCTGTAGAGCGTTCCCACACCTGGTGAAATGTACTCGTAACTAGTACCTGTGTTGTCCAAGGAAACAGGCCCGACTACTTGACCATCAACCTCAATCGCGCCGTATGAAGATTCGGTGAACATATCACTCATGCTCCCGAATATAAGGTCCTCGACCTCTGTATTCGACCACCGGCTCGAGCTATCACCACTGAATTGAGTAACGATGACCAAGGTGGTCTTAACCTCTGCTCGGCCATCAGTTGCTGAGGAAAAACCATCGGCTTCATCGGTTCGCTCATCATCGATCACACGACTCCAATCTGAGACTGGGGCGAGGGCGATTGAGAGCAACATGAGCATGGTCATGAGCAGGGCGGGCTTCAGTTGGCTGTTGGGGGCCATGGACACGGACTAGTCATTAGGAGAATAAGAATTCCCCCCGGATGTTGCTTGTTTTTTCGGAATGAAATCCAGATTGCTGCATCCAACCGAGAGAATCTTACCCGATTCCAGACTATGAGGTGATTCACAGTTCAAGACTGAGACCTCAGACTGTATGAGGATGAAAGAAAATGAGGGCGTTCTGAAACGTGAAAGTTGGGAGGAAGGGTCGCTTTTCAGCAGCCCTTCCCCCCGGGTTTTCACGAGGTTTCGAAGGAGGTGATCCATCTGCAGGTTCCCCTACAGATACCTTGTTACGACTTAACCCTCCTTGTCTAAGGCAGGCTCGAATACCCCAATTAAAGGTAGCCTCACCCACCCCAAACTAAGATGGTTTGACGGGCGGTGTGTGCAAGGAGCAGGGGCATATTCACCGCGCCATTTTGAGACGCGATTACTACGAAATCCAGCTTCACGAGGGCGAGTTACAGCCCACGATCCGAACTACGAACGGGTTTCGGGATAGCATCTCCTCTCGGAGTAGCTGCCCATTGTCCCGTCCTTTGTAGCGCGCGTGTAGCCCAAAGCATTCGGAGCATACTGACCTACCGTTGCCCCCGCCTTCCTCTGACTTCACGCCAGCGGTCTCGCCATAGTGCGCCCTTTCCGGAGAAAGGGTTAGCAAATGACGATGGGGGTCTCGTTCGTTATCTGACTTAACAGAACGCCTTACGGTACGAACTGACGACGGCCATGCACTACCTCTCTGAAAATCCGACAAGCTCGTTACGCTGGTCTTCATCTAACAGTCGGCTTTGGTGAGTTTTCCGGCGTTGAATCCAATTAAACCGCACGCTCCTCTCGTTGCAGTGCTCCCCCGCCAATTCCTTTAAGTTTCAGCCTTGCGACCGTACTCCCCAGGCAGTGGACTTAACATCTTCACTCCGGCACCGAGAATCCTCGAAGAATCCCCGACACAAAGTCCACAGCGTTTACACCTAGGACTACCCGGGTATCTAATCCGGTTCGTGCCCCTAGGCTTCGTCCCTGACCGTCAGATCCGTTCTAGTGTAGAGCCTTCGCAACTGGTGGTCCCTACGGGATGACAGGATTTTACCCCTACCCCGCAGGTACCCTACACCTCTCCCGGTCTCAAGTTTGGCCGTGCTCGCAGAATTCAGACAGTTAAGCTGTCTGATTTACCCACGAATGTACCAAACCGGCTACGGACGTTTTAGGCCCAATAAGAACGACGACCACTTGGGGCTTCGGTATTACCGCGGCGGCTGGCACCGATATTTCCCGCCCCTATTACTCGACCTGTTTAGAGTCAATTTTCCCTGATCACGATTTCTCGCATTGTCAAGTTTTCGCGCCTGCTGCACCCCGTAGGGTCTGGATTCGTGTCTCAGAATCCATCTCCGGGCGATTGCTCCCACAACCCGTACGCGTCGATGGCTAGGAGGTCCATTACACCCCCTACTACCTGATACGCCGCAGACCCATCCTGTTCCGCCTGAGCTTTCATCCACCAACCGTTCCAGGCATGGTGAACTATGGGGTATTATTCTCACTTTCGCGAGGTTATCCCCCTGAACAGGGCAGGTTATCCACGTGTTACTGAGCGGTACGCCGAGGCCTAAGCCTCTAGACTCGCATGGCTTAATCGAACTCCAATAGCGGTCGCCTCCGGCAGGATCAACCGGATTTCATGTCGGCCGAAACCGACTTTCAATCTTTTCAATCCCTAGGAGACATGGTTCGCTAACTGTTACTTATTGGTTTTGACAAGGTTATTTTGCACCTTATTTTGTTCCTTACACACATCATTGTGTGTCATTACATGTATCACCTCTTAGCCACAAGCCAAGCTCGCAGCAGCATTACCTCGGCTACAGCGTATGCGTGATGGTGTTCTTCATCGCCCATTGCTGGACTCAGACACCAACGCCGTGCATTGCTGTAGCATCCCGCCGACCTGCCGTCCCTATATCAACCTGACCCATTCGACCTGTTTTGGACCATAACGTCAATGCGAAGCAGTACCACGTTTTTAATCTGATATGAGATGAAAATAAGTATCCTGGAGGAGTAGCCAAAAACTAATATTAAATTGTTCGAAATTAAAGGTAAATATTAGGGTAAATTAACAATAAATATGATAACTGATTATTACTGGAACCACTGATTTACTAGTGATTTACTGATCATCAATAAATGATTTCAAGCCTTTAAAATCACTCTGCGCCGAAGAACTCTCGCATGAACGGATGCATTTCCATCGCTTGCTCTTTCTGGATTTGTTCGTACGTTCTGAGGATGATACCTACGGCCAACAGTAGTCCGGTTCCAGACGCATTACCAACCGTCCCAAGTAGATCGGCACCTGCAGCTAACAGCCCGACGAAAGCCCCAGAAAACAGGGTCACGGGTGGGATATAACGCTCCAAAATGCGCTCTAAAACCACCGGATTTTTCCGGAATCCGGGAATCTGCATACCCGTCCTTTCAATTTGTTTAGCCACATCCTTAGCTGACATGTTAGTGGTTTCAATCCAAAACTTCGCGAACACCATTGACCCCATAGTCATCACAAAGACATACACAAATACGTGCAACATGATCTGCCACAGTTCGTGACCAAAGCCATCACCTCGTTGATCTAACAGCGGTAACAGCCAGGACTGTACGCCGCTTACCATAGAGGCATACCAGGCAAACCCATCTGAAGCAGTTGTAGAACCGACATCGTATGAACCAAGCCAAGGCGCAATACTCCAAGCACCATTAGCACCTAGTAAAGGCACTGTAGAGAGCACTGGGTGGCTCCAGAATAGTAATGTGAACATATTGAGGTTAGCGAGCAAAGCAGCCATCAAAATGACCGGAATGTTGCTCGCGTATACCAAACGAATGGGGTATTTTCCGCGATGCCCTCTGACTTTCCCGTGCGTCAACGGCAATTCCAATTTACTCGATTCGGCATAGGCCACAATCAAGAATACAATAATCGACGAAAATAACGCTATCAGCGGATTCGCGTGATTAAGTAATATCGTCTCAAATCCATTCTCCGAAACTAACTCTGAATTAGTTGCCGTTCGCAAGGTATAGAATATCATCGGCAGCACACCCGAGGGTGGGTTTTGCATGCTGTAAGCACCTGCAGAAACCGGTAGCGGTGAAAGCGTACCAACGAAAGTTGATTGTGCCACACCAGCGGCAATGAATAGCGAAATACCAGACCCAATCCCCCACTTACTGACCAGTTCATCCATCAAGAATACAAGGTAAGAACCAAGGAATAGTTGTAACACAATTAGTGCGTTTGACCAGCCTAATCCAAACATCTCAACGATGTTCTCGTGAGGGTCAAGGAACCCGTACACTTGCGGGATAGATTCTACTGGAATCATCAACAGAACGAGAATCTTCTGAACACCTTGGTACAGTTGCTTGTCTTCAGAATCTTGTAAATCGAGATTGATAATTTTTGCACCAGCGAACAACTGCATGACAATTGATGCTGTGACGATTGGACCTATCCCCAAGTGCATGATTGAACCAGATGCACCAGCCATAATTGCTCGGAATGAGGAGAAGATATCCATGGTGGAGTCAGCTAATCCCCAAATCATAACATTGGTCATCATGAAGTAAATGATGAGAACGATTGTTGTGGTCATCAACTTCTGGTTGAAGCGAACGTGACCATCTGGCTTAGTGATAGAAGGGTAAACATCTACGAAACGCTTGAGAGCGTAAAGTCGACTGCTTTCTTCTCCAGTGTAAACAAGACAGGCTAATGCTAATGCAGTACCTAATCCAAGTAAACCTATTCCAACGAATAGGAATCCAACTTGGCTATCATCTTGTAATGCCCAGTAGAATAGCCCAGCCATAATGGAAAGCCACATCAGGAACTTAGCAGCCGAACCAATGAACTTGATTTGCTTGATTCCATCGGGGAGGTCTTTCTGAATGGCCCAAAGAACCCATGCAACATAAGCCACCGCTACTGCAATCATTTGTGCAGCGTAAACCATAGCATCTCTATCAGCGCCAAGAAGATCTTCCTTCTTCCACCAAAATAGAGCACCAAAGTAGATGACGGATACGGCTGTTATGCCGAATGCAGAGGGCTTACGTACTGCCATATTTTCTCACGCCTTCCATTTCATCATTTCAGAGTTTCTTCTTGGGGAGGGGGTTTCACTCCTCTTCCCACTCGTTGTCAGCATCACCAGAAAGAGTGACTGAACCGCCTGCGGCCTCAATCTTCTCAACTGCCTTCGCACTTGCGTGCTCAACAGTTACTGAGATGGCTTGATTCACTTGGCCACTACCAAGTAACTTGTCAATGTGGTAATTACCTAAGTTTACGTTCCCATCATCATCGGTCATGTCAGAAAGTTGACTGACATTTACAGTGACATGGACTTTGAACAGAGAGGGGTCACGATTGAATCCGTGCATTCCCCAATGGTTTGGCATATACTTGATTCGAGTCATAACCTTGTGCTTGTTGAGACCAGCATTACCACGCCCGCCTCTCTTACCTGCACCACGCCCTGCTTTCTTGCCTCGGCCATGGTAACGGCTACGTCCCCGGAATTTATTTGTTCGTGATGGCATACTTTTCAACTCCTCAAATCATTCTCCCAGCAAGGTCAACAATGGCCTCACCGCGATATCCTAATGCCCCACCAACTGTGAAGTGGCGTTTGATTCCGCCCCATCCTTTTGCTCCTCGTGGAGGGTGAAGTCTGAACACTGGCTTCATGTCAGCGATTGTCTTAGTTGACGAGTCACCTGCAACTATTGAAGATGCAAACTCCTTGATATTCTTGAAATCTGTCTCTGCTTTCACTACAGCATCTGTGATTGGCTTATCACCCATCAATCTGCCTCTTTCTGTGATGAGATTAGTGATAGTTGATTCATCAACCTGTCCCCAGGTGACGTAATCCTTGGCCTTCTGAAGCATTCCCGCATAAACATCATTCTCAGGAACGAGAACTGCATGATTGACACGAGTCAAATTTAGATGGCCCATTGTCTGCTTGATTGAACGCTCAACACCAATGTTAGAACGTACTCTGATTACTAACCAAGTCATTCGTTCACCCTACCTGTTGACATGAATAATTTCTTTTTCTGGTCAGCACTAACCTTGGATTTGTTGAGGTTTTGTAATGCATTGTAAGTTGCACGTGCGAAATTGATTGTTGTTCGGGTTTGTCCGTGGGTTCGTGAGTAGATATCAGTAATTCCAGCCAAACGAAGTACGACCTTACCCTTTGAACCGATGACTAAGCCCTTACCTGCTGGTGCCGGGATTAGAGTTACTCTAGTAGATCCTGTTCTGCCAGTAATCTTGAATGGTACACTAGAACCTGCACCACCACCTGATTCCCAAGAACCATTACCACGCATCACTGGGATGATGTTGAGTTTTGCATTGTCAATCGCTTTACGGATTGTTGCTGCAACTTCCTTGCCCTTCACCATGCCAAGACCAACATATCCGTTGTTGTTACCAACTGCGGCCATGACATTGAATCGAACTCTTCGACCACTGTCGGTCATACGTTGAATCATATTGACGTTGATGACTTCATCTTCCAATCCCGGGAGTAGTGCGTCAACAATTTCAACCTCACGGATTGGCAATCGACTATCCATTGCTTGCTCAAAAGTTGTGATTTCACCATTGCGGACCATTCGTCCTAGGCGTGTTTTTGGAGTCCAAGAGCGAAGATTAGCCATTGCATCATATCCACCCTTACGGCGGCGATGACGGCCTTGTTCAACTTCTGGTTCTGGAGTGTATGCAAGTGCAAGACCCGGAGCAACTTCTGCGGTATCGGGTGCTGGTTGTTCATCTGTCATTTATTCAAGCCCCCTTGATTGCCTTTTTACTAGCTTCAACAGATTTTGCAAGTTTTTCAGAAATATGATTTCCTGCAATTCTGCCGTCATCTGGTAAAATATCTTCACCATGTGGAATTTCAAGTCCGCCATCCACCATTCCTTTGAGGGCTGCGAACACACGGTTACCTTTGGTTGAAGCACCTAGACCAATGTCTAGAACTGCGTTTTCATGACCCGCAGCGATTGCTTTCTTTGCTAATGCCATTCCTGTAATGTAACAAGCAGGAACAGATTTCCGAGATGCACCCTTTGGCCACTTGAAATCTGAAACGATTGTTGCACCAGTTGCTGCAGCAATCACTTTGTCACCATCAGGCTCGTAAATAACGAGTTGGCAAATTACCTGAGTATTGGTTACGCGGACTACAGCTCTTGGTTGTCCTCCCCTCAGTAACTTGAGTCGGCGTCGGTAATCCGTCAAACCGTGTTCACGGCGAGCATATTTGCGTCTCTGATTCTTTCCGTGTGCCATTATTCATCATCTCCAATTTTGATGCCTTCGAGTTTCATATTTGTCTTCATGTGAGCAATACTTCGGTAAGAATTGCCTTTTGCCTTGCGATAGTAGTATCGATATTGGCTCGCTTCTAATGTACCGTCTCCTCGCATCTCTTTGAGGACTCGGCGCTGTGAACGAATAGTGCGCATCCAGCGATTCTTTCGTGGGTAACGAGCATTTGCAGTTCCACTTCTCCTGCCTTGTCCTTTTCGGCGCCCCTTTGCTCTTTGAGCAGCGTTTTTGTTGGCCCGAACACGACTAGTTCCCTGGACTGGTTTGGCCTTAATGTAGCCCATTTCAATCAATTCGCGAATGTCTTCCTTCTGTACGGCACTACTTACTTGCTCGAGGTAATTATCGTTAATCCAAACTCGGTTTAGACCTACTTCTTGGCCTAATTGTCCTGAAAGGATCTCTGCTGCTAATCGCTTCTGGTTACTCAACTGCATCAGATATTCCTCCTTCTGTTTAAGATTCGAATTCCCAATTCATCGGCCTTCTCGTGAATCTCTACTCGCTTTCGGTTTCCTACTCGCTTGCCTATGCGTGCTGCTTCTACCTTAGGGTCAATCTGGTCTAGGTCATCTGGTCGGTGGACCATGACTTCACTAAACCCTGATGGGTGGAGGCCGCGAACTTCTGCAATCTTACCAAAACCAACTCTTGCCATTGGAGTACGCCATCTCATGTTCTTACGTTGCTTACTATCCATACCCTTGGGCTTTCGCCATCCGGTTCGAGACAACCTCTTGTATCGGTACCACTCTTGGCGGCGGAATGCTGGTTGTTTCTTACCTTGTGCTGAACGGATTGCTAGGGCTTCTCTAGTTGCATCACTAAGTTCTGGCTTCTGGCGTGCAACATGAATCATCTCTTCATCGTCCCACGTCTCATCTAAATCATCGAAGTCATCATCAGCATCTTCGGAGACATCATCAACAGATTCAGTTGCAGCTTCTTCAATTTCTTCAACTTCTTCACTTGAATCGCCTGCACCTTCTTCTAGTCTAGTAATTAAGTCAGCCTTCTTACCTGAAACAGGTAGTCCAGCTGCCTTTAGCAGTTCTTTCAGTTCTGCAACTTTCATGTCATTATATTCGGACATCCATCACACCTCCTCAGTTTGCCCCCTTCGAGACAATGTATACTCCATCTTGGAAAATTCGTCGGTCACGGTTGCGTATCTTGCATGAACGCTCAATTATTGCTGCGGTTTGACCAACCTTCTCTCTATCAACTCCAGAAACGATGACTTCGCTCTTGTTCTCAACCTTGACTTGAACTTCGGTTGGTGTCCACTTTAGGTCTGAAACCCGTGGAACTTTTTCGCCGAATAAATTCTTGATTTCAAATGATGAGCCATTTACAGTTAAGGTCATTGGGAAGTGAGAGTAAACTGCCTTGAGGCGATACTCAAACCCATCCGTAACTCCCGTCACCATGTTGTTGATGTGGGCTTTCCAAGTCCCACATATCGCCTTTTCTTTGCGTCTTGGTAAATCGCATTGAACAACGACATTACCCCCATCCAATGAGAGGTTTACCTTGATATGGGTAAACACTCTAGAGACTGTCCCATTAGGGCCAGTCAAGGATAAGTTATCCTCATCAATGGTTGCTGAAACACCCTCTACGAGAGTGATTTCATGGAGAATCTGATCTAATTTTACCATAATAATCACCTCAGAACACGTAGGCCAATAATCGGCCTCCGATTGAACCCTCCTTAGCATCATAATGGTGCATTACACCTTGATTTGTAGTCATCAATAGAAGACCAAAATCCTGAGCAGGAAGGTATCTTGACTCCCACTTATCGAATTCAGCAAACTTCACAGCATGGCGGGGTTTGATGACACCGCACTTGTTGATTGCACCGACTAATTCGATTCGGTAACCGCCACCGCGGCCATTTTCTATCTTTTCATATTCTCCGATGTAGCCACGTTCTTTCATAATGCCAAGTAGACTACCTAGCAGATTGCTAGCTGGTTTTACTGTAACTTCGTAGTGTCCGGATTGTTCAGCATTAAAAATGCTGACAAACGCGTCATTTAATGGGTCAAATTGCATATCTTCATCCCTCCTCAACTGTACTTCTTGAATCCTATTTCCGGCGCGATATCCCGGAAGCACTGGCGACATAGCCTAAGACCATGGCGGCGAATCATCCCTCTTTTGCGACCGCACCGTCGGCATCCCGACTCTCGGCCAATACGAATTCCTGCATCTTTTCCCATCTTCACTCCTCCAGTAGTGTCAAACCGAACTGGTCCTTGAACCAGGTCTGTCCTTCTGCGCGTGTAATACGGTGAGAAATAGGGACCTTTGCCTTCAAACGTCGGCGACGACTAACCCTGTGACCAGGCCTCTCAAGAACTACATTGATATCCATACCAAAAATTCCGATATCCGGATCATATTTCATTTCAGGGAAATCTGTGTAATCTGCAACCCCAAAAGATAGGTTACCTTGCATATCAACATTGTAAGCAGGTAGAGTCTTTTCTCGGACCCAGAAAGCATCCTCAAGGAACTTCTTGATTTTTTCAGGGTCACGCATTGTAACCTTACAGCCGATTGGAGCGCCTTCGCGAATCTTCAATTCACGGTTTGTGGTTTTTCCAATTGTTCTAACTGGATTACCATCAGTAATCAAGGTTAGAACCTGTTCTGCAAGTTGTAGTCGGGAACCACCTTCACCAACACCAATGTGGCAAGTGACCTTAGTAATCCGAGGAGCTAGCATAGGGTTAGCATTACTCATTCATCCACCTCCGGTAAATTCGTGTCACCAATTACGAACACGTTTCTCTCGACTGTGCCGAAATCAGAAAAGGAAACTTCGTTTTCCATGCTTGAGCGCTTAACAGCCAAACTCTGAATTGCAGTTACAGTGCCTACGTGACTACCACCTACTAAGTAGGCATTAGTACCATCTGCGAATGGCACATGGGAGATTATCTTCTGGTCTGGCAAAGAAATGACAAGGCTGTCACCAGTATTGTAGAGATTTGCGTCATCAGCTAAGATGTTCCTACCGTCATGAAGGTTGTATTGAGTAACTCCTCCTCGGACAGTGTTCTTCCCATCAACTCTGCAAACCTTTGAGTTTGCATCTTTCGCTGAGATTTTAGGGTAGCGAAGTTTGCCATTTTGGTCAAGAATACAACGGTAGTTTTGATCACCAATTGTAAGGACATCCATTAATCCAACACCTCGGTCAGCACTCTTTGGTACTTTACCATCAACCATTAGATTACGAGTTGCAAGCATGCGCTTGACTTCACTCTTTGTTTGAGCAAGCCCAAGTTCATCACGAACAACAACTGCCAATGACATGCAAAGGTCAATCGGGTGACCTGAAGGATCTGGCTTGGAAATCCAAACAGTAGTTTTACGCGCACCTGCCCAACTTCGAGGCATTGCTAATCGTTTCTTGTGATTTGCACTCATTATTCATCGCCTCCATTTCGCTCTTCCAACTTCTTCAATCGGACAACATCGCCATCATCAATTTTAGTAACAATAACATTGGATGCATGTAGTGGGATTCCTTCTGCTTTGCTTTCAGCGGTTGAATGACTCACACCTTCTACGAAGATACGTCCAGTCTTGATGTCAACAGCGATGACTTTGGCTTCAATCCCTTCCTTACCACGGGTACCACCAAGACGCTTGCCGCCCTCATCCTTGTCATGACCAGGGTTACCCCAGTCACCTCTGTGTACAGTTACATCGTCACCAACTCGAATAGTGACATTGCGAACATTAGGGAATGCTGGGTCAAGGCAGCGAGCACGTATACGCTTGCGCTTGATGTGAGTTGGCGCGTTTGCTGCGTTCTTTCGCTGCTTGTTTGGTTTTGTACTACTCATCATATCACCTCAAACAATTTGTTTCGCAGTTGCTGCGATCCTTGGCCACCTTTCTGCTGATTCACGGGAAACAGGTCCCTTGATATCAGTTCCAATCAATTCTCCACGCTCGTTGGATACTAACACACATGCGTTGTCTTCGAACTGTACACGAGTTCCGTCTGACCGGGCGTATGCACGCCTCTGACGTACAACTACTGCGCGGAAAATTTGTCGGCGGCGTTCTGGAGTTCCTTTTCGAACTGTGACGTTAATCATGTCACCAACACCTGCTGATGGATATCGGCGAGCAACCCCACCGAGATTTAGCACTGAAATCAACTGAACAATTTTTGCTCCGCTGTTGTCAATACAATTCATCTTTGACTCTGTTGGCAGACCACGAGTTACACGACTTGAAATTCCCTTCATTCTGACACACCTCTCTCAATAACACAGAAAGTCACTGTCTTGGAAATTGGGCGGCATTCCATAATTCGTACGGAATCCCCCACATTTATGTCCCCAATACAACTTGGTAAATGAGCTGAATATCGGCGGGTTCTCTTCTCAATTCTCTCGAACTTCTTCATGTGACGAGTATGTTGTCGCTCTACAACAATTGTTTGCAACATGCCAACTCTTGACACAGTCCCTTCAATAATCTGGCCACGGACCCTCAAACTTCCATAGAATGGGCAATTTGAATCGCCATCCCATTCGCCCTTCGGCTCTATCACGTCAATACCGATGTCTCGCATTTCAGTTCCTCCTATACTTTCTTTGAATTCTGTCTTCTGGCCTTTGACAGACCATAGACCCAACAACAGGTTCACTGTTGTCGATTGTGAATTGGATTGTATTCTTAGCAAAAATGGACATACCATCGTGCTCCTCAACTGTGACGGTATTACGTGATTCGCTAACCACAATACCTGAGCGTCCTACTAAACTAGGGTCAGTGGAGGATACCACCTCTAGAGTACGAGCTAACCATGAAGTATGCCAATGTTCCATTTAGCGCACCTCCACCTGGTAACCATTTTGCTGCAGTACTTTGGCGACCCTTTTCTTGTGGTCTCCTTGAAGTTCAATGACTCTTCCTTTAACTGTGCCACCACTAGCACATGAAGACTTCAGAGTCTTGGCAAGTTTGTTAATATCAATTGCAGTATCTTCTATGCCTTCTACGATTGTGACCATTTTACCATACCTCCTTCTAACAGTTGAAATTATTGCTTTTTGTTGCTCCTTTGCTATTTCTTGACAAATACATAATTCTTCAGGTAGGCCGCATAGATTGCAGATACTTGCCATTAATTTCCTACTCCTGTCTTGCTTCTAGCATCTTTGTTTTGAGACGTGCGATACTTCTCTTCACTTGTTTGTACGACCCTGGATTGCTTGCTGAACCACCCAGTGCTTGCTCTGCGCGCAGGAGAAGCATCTCCTCTTGCAGTTCATTCAGGCGTTTATTACGTGCCTCAAGAGACATATTGTCAATTTCACGATTCGAGAGGTGCGTCATTCAACTACCTCCTCTTCTTGTGGTGTTTCAGCATCGGTAGACTCTGCTTCTGCAGGTTCTTCTGCTTCTGCTTCTGCAGGTTCTTCTGCTTCTGCTTCTGCAGGTTCTTCTGCAGGTTCTTCTGCTTCTGCTTCTGCAGGTTCTTCATCAACTGCTTCTTGGTCCTCTTTTAGTTTCTCAAGTGATTCCAATTCTGTTGCTGCTTCTTCATCTGAAAGTGATTCTTCAATAATATCTTCTGTGCCTTCTGTCCCAGCCATTGCTGGGGCAAGATATGGCCCCAGACCTGCATCGATTCTGCTTATGATATCAACTTCATGAGGTAGTTTTGTACCTGGCTTCATGATGGCAACAGTGCAACCAATAGTTCCAAGTTTTACAACAGCAGTAGATTGGCCAACATCCATGTGTGTAAGTGCAGTCTCCCCGCAAAACTTGATGTGCCCCTTGAGGAACTTCTCAGTACGGTGCCGTGAACCTGTTAATTTACCTGCGATAATGATTAGGCAACCTTTCGCACCAGCCTCAATAACATTGAGAACACTGCTGTGTCCTGCTCGGCGGAAGTACCATCCACGTTCAAGAGCGCTAGCCAACTTGCTTGCCATTACTTGTGCATTTAATGCTGGATTCTCAATCTCTTCAACCTGTAATTTTGGATTTTCCAAATTGAAATCGGTACGGATACGGCGCTGTAGTTCATTGATGATCTTTCCACGACGGCCAATTACCATACCAACTCTTTCAGCCTGCAAAGTGACCTTCGTGCAAATTGATGTATTATCGAAAGCACGCTCAAAGTGTAATCCACCAAAACCAGCGCGCTCTGTCTCCTTCAGAAGATATTCGCGCACCAATTGGCGCTCTACATTGCGGTCAACGAAATGACGTATTTGGTTTACTTTTGCCATTATTTATGCCCCCTCAGAAATCCCCATCATCATCTGAATCATCGTCACCAAAGTACTCAAGGAATAATTCAAGATTTACCTTGTAATGATTTGATGCTGTAGCGCGCCCACGCGCACGAGGGCGCTGGTGTCGAGCAATCTGTCCACGGTGTGCAGCAAGATGAGTGATTTGCATCTCTTCTGCCTCTATGTCTTCGTGATGTTGACGAGCATTATCCATAGCACTTTGAATTAATTTGATGTAGACTCGTGAAGCGTTTCTAGGATAGCGACCTGGCCCCATCTTTCCTTTTCGGTGCCCAGCCATGGTGTTTCCACCTCGGCCTTGTCGGGATCGCACAACATAGGGAACTGCTTTCTTCTTAGCAATGACATCCTCTAGGAACTCAATTGCTGAACCAGCATACATGCCCTTCAGTTTGCGAGCGATTTGCACACAGTGTTTGTGATGAACATCTACATCAGTTACACGTGCGGTTGCTAGACGGCTACCTGTCAAAAATTGGGTGTAGCCAGATTGCGGTTTACTTCTATCTCTGCTCATCCTTTTCACCTCACTTCAATGCCACGTGCTTACTTGACCGGGTAGCACCAACACCGGGGCCTGTGTGGACAGGCTTACGGCGAGTTAATGCAAACTCGCCTAGATAATGACCAAGCATCTCTGGCTGAACTTCGATATTAACGAAATCTCTGCCATTGTAAATTCCAATTGATTTACCAACCATGACAGGTAGAACTGGCATATCTCTACGGTGTGTACGAACCACCTTATCTGTTTCAGCTTCTGTGATTCGCTCCAAGAAATGCTCACATTCACGTGGTAGACCACGGTCTAGAGTACGGCGGACACGAGAAGGTACCAACTCAATGATACTGACTTGGTCAGAACCATCATCAGGAGGGTAAAGTGGCATTTGCTGCAACTCTGAGATTGTGTAACCGCGATAGGTGAACTCTATCTTGCGGCGTTCTGCCACACCCATCTTTCTCTTCCTTGCTGCACGGCGGACTGCCTTCGGCTTGCGGAATCCCTTGCTCCTTCTTCTTGCCATGAATCATCACTCCTTCTTTTTCCCTCGCGTCTTTCCAGTGCGACTTGGCGCAATGTGCCCGACCTTCTGACCGGGTGGTGCAGTGCGCGCAATTGAGTTTGGTCCGTGAACCGCCTGATGGTTACCTCCACCGTGAGGGTGGTCAACAGGGTTCATCGCCACACCGCTAACTTTAGGGTAGGGTTTCCCACGAGCCTTTGCCTTGTAGTGTGCCGCCCCAGCCTTCATCAGAGGCTTCTCTGAGCGGCCATGTCCAGCAAGTATACCGATGGCTGCACGGCATTTTGCTGGCAAATCCTTCAGATTACCTGAAGGCATTCGAATTCTTACTCTATCACCCATACGTGTTTCTAAAGTTGCGGAATTACCACCACTACGAGCAATTCGGCCACCGTCACCAGGGCGAAGTTCCACGTTGTTGATGGGTGTTCCTTCTGGAATCTGTCCAAGTTCTGTGATATTACCTGGCTTGAGTTTGACATTTCCACCAATTGCAATCTCTTGGCCGACTGCAATCCCTTCGGTTGCAACCAAGTGAGTTTCACGCCCGTCTTCAAAACGAACCCTAACTAGGGGAGCGGTGTGTACAGGACTGTGAACTAGCTCCATCACAGTACCCACTTCCTCTACACCACGCGGGATGCGTGACTCACCGGGGAAGCGATGACTAGAAACTCTGTTCTTGGGGCTTGAACCTCTGCGCTGTGCACGAATACGTTTTCCCATCTCTTCACCACCTTAATCAGAAAGCACTCAACTTTTGTGCCGCTACATCCGCATCATATCCTGGCGCCATCTTGACGCTGGCATGCTTGCCTATTTTGGAAATGCGGGTGTTTACCTTTGCTACCTTGACATCTAACAGGCGCTCAACAGCCCCCTTGATATCTGCCTTAGTAGCATCAGCATGAACAATAAATTCGAGGCGGTTGTTATTCTGGAAGTATCCTTCCTCAACATCCGCTACTCGGCGAGCCTCGAGAGACTTCTCGGTAATCCAAGGCATTACGATAACTTTGTATGGATCCATTTCAATCACTCCAGTGCCTCAATGGCTGACTTAGTCCAAACAGTAAGACGACCAATATCTCCGCCAGGTGCTAAGTCCTCGGCTGAGAGATCCTTAGCAGCCACGACATCAACTCCAGAAACATTGCTAGCAGCCTTTGCTAGTCCGTCTCGTTGTCCGACTACAAGTAAAACTGACTTTGGTGTTCGGCGACGACGGCCGCGCATCTTACCCTTACCTGCACGAATGTTACGACCATCCTTTGCACGATTCAAATCTGCGCCAAGACCTAGTCCTTCCATCATAGCGATGAACTTGCGTGTAGAGTAAGTTAGAGGGATGCTTTCAACATCGTATTTCTCTTTCTTACCATCTCGCTCTTCTGAATAACCATCAATGATGATTGGGAATTTAACATCGTCAGAAAATTGGTGGCCACGGTTAGCCACTGTTTCAGTATTAATTGTAGCAGCAATCGCAGAGTTGCGAGCTTGCTTGCGAACTTTTGAGTTGACTTTCATAGTCCAGTCTTTCTCGACCTTTGGACCATGTGCTCTACGGCCACCACGTGTGTGAGGGTTTTCTGCACCAGTGCTTTGGCCAGTCTTTCTCATAATTCGGGCAACACCTCTACCCTTACCCCACCACTCTACGCTGTGCTTCATACCCGCTACCGGGTTACGTCGCCCAACGTGGCGATTGTGCCCATACGCCTGACGGCGGTTAGCACGAGCAGATTGTACTGCATCGCGTACTACTTGGACTCTAATGTCTGAAGAGAAACAATCTGGCAATTCAATTGCCTTTCCAGCCTTAGCAGCAACAGAATACTGTTCTGAAAGTAAACCTGCTTCAAACTCTTCTTGGTCAACGCTATTGACCAAATTCAACATCTTAACTTTCATCTTCAGACCCCCTGCTTGCTTGATGTACTGACGTAAGTGATGTCCACAGGGTCCTGTGTCTTGCGTGGACGTACTGATTCACGGAATCTTAGAAGTCTCTTGGATGGTCCTGGAAGGCTACCTTGGACAATGATGTAATCGTTAGTAACTTCTCCATATTTTAGGAAACCACCATCTGGAGTAACCTCATCTTCATCAGGTGAAGACACACGAATGACCTTCTTGTTATACTCGGTACGCTGGTGGTACCCTGTTTGACCTGCTTGACGAATAGTCTTTCGAACGTATGCTGTACCGAAGTCACCCATGTTTCCACCTTGACGGCGGCGCTTGCTGTTTTTGTGGCTTAGGAGTTTAATTCCCCATCGCTTGATTGAACCTTGCCAACCCTTCCCTTTGGTGACAGCGATAACATCGAGATCATTACCATTGGAAAAGACATCTGAAACTTTCAGTGTTTGACCAAGTCTTTCTTCAGCCCATGCAATACGGCTAGCGAGATCACTACCGTTTAGACCAAGTTCCATGATGTTTGGAGTCTTGGTTGGGATTGACTTGACCTTAGTAGGTTGAGTTGAGACTATTAGGCGAACTTCACACAGTGCGCCCTTTTCTGCCATTTCTTTGAGGGCATTGATATGCTCTTTAGTATCGTGAGTTTTACGTGCAGGTACTCGGCGGACAAGGTTAGGTTGTGCTTCAGCGATTTCTTCGCCAGAAGCCCATGCCTCTCCAGCAGTTTGCTTGCCGTAGTATGTTTGGTGGTATCCGCGGATACCGAGAATCTGTAATGGTGGAGTCTCCACAATTGTTACTGCCCTACGGATTTCTTGACCCGCACTAGGACTGCCTGGATTTTCGTCACGAATTAAAACGTGGCTCATCCCAGCTTTGTATCCTGCGAAACCCTGTATTTTGACTTCCCCATTCCCATTACTTGGCCAGGATTTGACTCTACCTGTCTGCCTACGTGCACGCTTACGCGGGCCGAAAGCCATGCTACCTCGCTTGGGTTTGGATTTGTCTCCCATTTCGGTTTCCTCCATTTTGGTGGTTGTTTACGACAAAGTAAGCCGCCGAAGCGGCGCAATGCCGGCCCTCACAGCAAAGGAGCCACCGTGACACTATTCGGATTTCAGATTTGAATTTCCGAGTTACGGGGTGCTTGTTGCATAGCCCTCTGTGTCTGGTACCTCACTATGTGAGCGTCCCGCCGACCGACCGTCCATATATGAACCCCACCTATCAGTAAAAGGTATTAATAAAGCCTAGTGGCACGTTTTTGGTACTATTTGATAGCATGTTATAGCCATGAAATGAGATACTAATTTGGCTATCATATTTACTACTATATTGGTCATCTCTCTTAGGATTCAATTCTTACCTGACAAGAGAATCATTTAGAACCGTGACCTCCGGGATTGGTGTTCATGGCCGCTTTTATTGAGCATCCTCGCCTCACTGCAGAGTCAGTAGAGGCTAGGGCGTATCAGATTGAAGCAGTAGCCGATTGTTTAGGCGCACCTACATTGTTGGTATTACCAACTGCCCTTGGAAAAACACCTATTGAATGGATGGTAATCGCTGAGAGACTTCATACAGTAGGTGGTAGAGCCCTGATAATAGCACCAACGAATGCACTGGTGAATCAGCATTTTGTAGATTTGAAAGCAGTGATTAAAAAACAAAAATCAGATGATAGTATTGTATCCATAACCGGCTCTATAGATTGGCGTAAACGTCAGAAACGTTGGGCCTTGGCTGAAATCATCGTTGCAACTCCTCATGTAATTAGAAATGATGTGAATCGAGGTTCAATAGACCTATCAGATGTCACCATTCTTGTAGCAGATGAAGCACATCATTCAACAGGTAAACACTCATCTGCAGAAGTAGGAGACTTGTATCTACAGTTTGCAGATAACCCTCTAATTATGGGTGCAACTGCAAGCCCTGGTTCAACTCGTGAACAAGTTGAGGAGGTCTGTAACCGACTCGGCTTGAAACGTATTCACTCACGCTCGGCTGAAAACGCGTTGCTATCGCCATATGCCGCAGGATTACAAGTAAATGAGGTATTTGTTGATGTTGATGATGGACTAAAACTGATGGCTGCGCCTTTGCAAATGTGGTTAGAACACCTTGTTGACCAACTTCGCAGGTTAGGCTACCATGTACACTCCGGACGAGCAACAAGCAGTCAATTGAATGAAACTCGTGGTCGAATTCAAGGAGCCATTGTCAAAGGAGAAGGGTTGGCATACAATGCCGCTAGACAATGCGCTCAAGCACAAAGACTCCTGAATCTTATTGGCTACCTTCTCAGCCAAGGTGTGGCTGCATCAAGAGAATATCTTAGTCGCGTAAAGAATTCCGGTGAAAATGGCGACAAAGGTGCGTCTGCATTCTTCAATGATAGTCGGATCACTCAACTGTTTGAAAATTTGAAAGAAAGTCCCGAGTTACACGAAAAAGTTGGGAAAACCGTAAATTTAGTTCTAGACCAGTTAGAGTCTGACCCTGAAAGCCGCGCTATCATCTTCGCTCACTTCCGCGATACTGTAGATGAAATTGTGAGGCGATTAGAAGAATCAGGTCGTGCGAAACCGGAACGATTTGTTGGACAGACAAGCCGAGACGGGAGTACTGGAATGACACAAAAGGCTCAAATCGAAGGTTTGCAAAGATTTAGAGAAGGGAAATGCAATGTTCTAGTCGCAACATCTGTAGGTGAAGAAGGATTAGATGTACCAAAAGCAGATCTTGTAGTCTTTTATGAGCCGGTTGGAAGTGAAATACGTACAATTCAGAGGCGTGGAAGAACTGGAAGACATCGAGCAGGGACTGTCCATGTTTTAATCGCTAGAGATACCAGAGATGAGGGAGCTCGTGCATCGGCACTTTTCCGTGAAAAAAGGATGAAACAAGCGATTGATAAAGTTAGAAGAAAAATGGGGCGGCCTGCAGATGATAATCCAGTTGAACTGTTAAAGTCATTCAAAGTTAGACAAAATGGAATTATTGGTTCGGCACACGCCTTTATGATGTCTGAAATGGAACGCTTAGCACCTGAACTAGGAGAGCAAACATCTCGTGTTATCACAACTGTCGAAGGCCAACTTCCAGATTCCAACATCAATGAAACAAATGATGATAAAAAAGGTAAGAAATACCAAAATGTGCCTTCTCGCCTACGCCCAAGAGGTCAAACTGGACTTGATTCATTTCCCTCATCAGCACCAACACCAACCATCAAAGATGAACAAGAATCTGCAGACAATATTGACGATCAAGACCTAGATCTTAACGAGAATCTTGCTAAAATGGCCGTTAGAGCAGCTGAAGATATCGTTCAAGCATTAACAACAGATGCTGTCGACCCATTAGCCCACGAAGCAGATATCCCCTGCCGAATTGTCATTGACCATCGTGAACTTAACACTTCAATTGCTGCAACACTTAGACTACAAGGGGTTGATGTTGATGTCAAAACATTAGCAATAGGTGATTTCCAAATTGGCGACAGGGTAGTGGTTGAGAGAAAGCGTGTACGAGATTTTGTTGATTCTCTTTTGGATGGGAGGTTGCTTGAACAAGCACATCGTTTGATTGGCGCCGCCCCACGTCCGCTATTACTCATTGAAGGCGGGGGCCTCTTCACACAAAGAGCGGTGCACAACAATGCATTGATGGGTGCATTGGCAACCTTAACAATTGATTTGGGTCTCCCTGTGGTCACAACCAGAGATGGAGAAGAAACCGCACGATTCCTTATCATCGCTGCACGCCGTGAACAGGCATTATTGGGTGCATTAACAAAAGAAGCAAGAGAGAGAATGAAATTTGGTGATGAGATAAAACAATCAAACCCATGGTTCGAAAACCAAATCCCGGGCGGTAGTGGATTAGATGAAAAAACCACAATTGATGCTGCAGAATCTGTAATTGATTCTGGATTACAAACTGATCAAAAAGTCATTTTAGACGCATCAAAAGAAGGAATATTGGACCATAGAGATAAACAACAAAAACAGACAAACAAACTCTACCTTCTTGAATCTCTTCCAAATATTGGGCCAACAACTGCAAAACGTTTACTAGACCATTTTAAATCTATAGAAGCGTTGACACAAGCGGATGAAACAGAACTTTGCCAAGTGACCGGGATCGGGCCAGCAAGTGCTCGAACAATCTTAGAAGTGTTGCGTGGGTAGAGTCAACAAACTCGGTTCAGTTACCCATGACGAGTACTCTGGTCTTCAATTGTGCATACCTCTCCTTGTAAGCACCCAATGCGAAAGCAATTAGTTCCGGCAAATGTATTGCAGGCATTTCCACATCACTATCAGCAACGCGACCAGCCTTCACTTGGTAAGTATCAAGATTAATGTGGGAAAGTGGACAAGCAGAAGCCATCACACGCGCACCCTCGCTCTTCGCATCAGAAAGAACTGCGGCTGTCATTTTCAGTGCACTTGATTCCTCAGAAAGTAAAGATGGGAAACCAACACTTTTCGCTTTACTATCATAATTTACAGATTGGCCACCTAAAGCTTCAATCAAATCTTCAAAGTAATGTGGATCATAAATATCGTCATCCCCACAGGCACCATCCTGTTGCATTACTGAGCCATAATAGCCGGCCACAGGGAAATCAATCGGATTTTTCACAGCAGCTGAAACAACATCCAAGCCAATATCCTCCACCAACACGTGGAGCAGGTGACGCATTTTCATCGTACCCTCAAATCGTAGGCCACAAATTGATTCCAACTGTTCATTCACTCGCTCACGCAAGTCAACATCATCAGTCAATCTGTTAAAATCTTCAGACATGTTGCCTTGGCAACTAGCACAAGGAGTAAGTACATCCAAACCTTGGGCTTCAGCCTGAGCAAATGTTCGTGCATTAAGGGCTATTTGCAATTCCCAATTTGCTTGTTTGATGACACCAGCACCACAACATGAAGCGCCATTGAGAGGGACTAATTCAATATCTAAAGCACGAGCCAAGGCAAGCATAGCATCTTGCACTTCTCTAGCTGAATTAAGAGTCACACAGCCAGGGAAATATGCATATCTATTTTTCGCCATTTCAGAACCTCCTATCGAATTTATTGAAGATGGCAACCACCTCATGGTGGTCATCCACTGCAGAATTAATTATCTTAGGCATCTTACCTACGCTTGCTGGCGGTATAGCCAGTGCCTGTAAATCTCTAATCATTGGGCCACCAGTCCTAGTGAATCCTAACAACATCCTAGGAAGAACACCGGAAATTGCGTTTTTCGCCATTCCGAATGGGCCAAGCGTCGCCCCTGCCAAGACTGTCTCGTTAAGCCTCCCTGAGAGTTTAACCGTTTCAGAAAACCACCAAACATGCTTACCATGACGACCAGTAAATCCACCATCTTGTAGGGTTTTTCTTTTAGCCTCTAACAAACTTGTTGCAACCGCATCCCAAGCCCTGCCAGATTTGTAGATTGAACTCAAATCGACTTCTGCTTTGATTCCATTTTCAGACTCAATTGTTGCCAAGTATCCATCCTTGCCTTTTTGTGATGCCCGAGGGTCATTATAGCGAGCCCAAAGACGAGCGATTACTGCTGGTCCAATGTATGAGCGGTTATGAGGGGCTGTGTCACTTGAAGCATGTAGTAACTGGCCACTTGGGTAATCTAATGCCTGGTGAAGGGTTGTGGCTGTAACTGCATCCATCGTCCCCATGATTCCTTGAGAAACCTTGGTGCCTTCACGAGTTGCTGCATGCATCCATGGCTTGCTATTAGCAAGGTGAATCTGATAATCTGAATGGTCAACGGCTAAATCGCGAATTACATCGAATCCTGAAAGTGGGTCAATTCGTAGTGAGGATTCGCCGTCTTTATCCCTGACAATTTCTGAGATTGCTACCCGACCAGGTAAAATGTTCCTGCCATTGGCTGAAATCGCAGTAGTTGGGTCATCCGCGTTGCCATCACGGAAAGTTAGGCTACCATCTTCGGTTGCCTTAAGCAAACGAAGTAGTTCCAAAACGCTGACACTTCCAGGAACTGCACAGCGCCAAATATCGTGGCCGGATTGACCTGAGTTTGGGTCGTAGCGAAATACTCGAGCGTTTACTTGAATCTCTTCACTAACTAACTCGGGAACCTCAAATGCTGAGCCTGCTGCTGCCTTCTTGGAGCCACCTGCTGCCTTCTCTTTGAGAGCCGTAACCATCTCTTCGCTGAAGTTTCCTTCACCATCGACTGCACCCATGTGTGCTAATGCATCTGCTAGCCAAGCATCAGCCATGGCATCATAATCAACATCACAATCAACTCTAGGTGTGATTCTGTTTGCACCTGCTTTCTCTAACCAACCATCCCAATCAATTCCTGATTGACAGAAGAATTCGTATGCTGTATCACCCAAAGAGCACACAGAAAAATGGCTTCCTGAGAGTGACGGTGCGCCATCCGCATTAGCAGCATTCCACAAGTCTTCGGCGTTATCGGGCATTTCACCCTCGCCCCAAGTACTGCAAACGATGAGTATTCTCTGGTAACCTGCTAAATCACCAATTTGAATTTCGTCCATTCCTTTGACCGTTGCTTCCAATGTATAATTCGATGCTAATTTGCCAATCTTTGCTGCAATCTCTTCGGAGTTACCAGATTGTGAACCAGATAATACGAGAAGAGAACGGTCGCCATCCATTGATGCCTCAACAGCAGCAGGAGCCGTTGCTGCTGGTTCAACCATATCATTTGCAGACTCCTCTACTTCAGTTTCTGGAGTAGAGTCGCCGCCTCCAACTTCGACCATGATGACATCAACAGGACATCCGCCTGCTGCGTCTTGGATTGCCTCTAAATCTAAACCAGATTTTAATCCTGATTTAGAGTCTTCATTGGTGTCAAATCCACCATCAGTTCGAGAATCTGCTGTGATGTAGCAGGTGTCATCTGTTACCTTGAAAACTTCTGGATACTCTTCCTCGCAAGCATCACAGGTAATACAGCCATCAGCAATCCAAACTACAACTTCCGACATGCTAACACCTACCTAGTCCAAACGGGTTGATTTGCTCGACCGTAGGTCGATTATTGAACATACCGCGCAGACTGCATCTCACGCCCCACCTAATTTTACTCAAATGAGTTTCTACTAATCAATCAACGATGGCTTATAGCCTTCACATCACATGTCAAAATCCATGCCATCCATTCCGCCTCCAGAGACAGCCTTGGATGATATGACATCATCAATTCTTAGAATCATTACAGCAGTTTCTGTAGCACTTTGGATTGCTTGTTCAACCACCCTTGTTGGTTCAATCACTTGCGCAACTTGCATATCCATCACTCCGCCTTCAAAGACATTCACTCCGAATGTTGCCTTTCCTTCAGCATGAGCCTTTCGTAATTCGATGATTGTGTTTACCGGATCAAGTCCAGCGTTTTCAGCAAGAGTACGTGGAATCACCTCAAGAGCACCAGCAAATGCCTCAATTGCCATCTGTTCACGGCCACCAATACCTTCTGCATATATTCGCAAATCGCGGCTCAATGCAGCCATTACACTTCCACCTCCAGTCAGAACAGAACCATCTTCCCAAGCTACACTGATGACACCGATTGCATCATCAAAGGCACGGCGCAATTCATCAACAACATGCTCTGTTCCGCCGCGTAGCAGAACAGACACACTCTTTGCTTCAGGACATCCAGTAATGAAAACCATATCTGAATCGCCAATTTTTCGCTCTTCTACTTTGGCAGCATTACCAAGGTCATCTCCTACAAGGTCATCGATATTAGTTACGATACGTCCGCCAGTTGCCTTTGAGAGTGCTTCCATGTCACTCTTTTTGGCTCTGCGGACTGCAAACAACCCAGCCTTAGCAAGATAATGTTGAGCGATATCGTCAATCCCCTTTTGGCAAACTAAAACATTCGCCCCAGAGTTTTGCAACTTCTCTACTAATCCTTTCAGATAGTTTTCTTCCTCTTCCAAGAATTTTGCTAGCATACTTGGATCTGTAATCTGAATTTTAGCATCGACTTCAGTTTTCTTCACTTCAATTGCGCTATTCACTAAAGCAATTTTTGCATCAGTTACTGCTCTTGGCATCCCAGGGTGAACCCGCTCTTTATCCAAGATTATTCCATCAACTAAGGTGCTTGCTTTGATAGAACCACCTTGACGCTTTTCAACCTTGATATCATCTAATGATACAGCTCGCTCACCATCTTCTTCTCGACCAACTGATTTCACTGCTTTTACACAGATATCAGCCAAAAATGACTTGACTGCTTCAGCACTTTTCCCAGTAAGTGCAGTCTTTGCAACTTCTGCAAGGGTTTCCTCATCCGTAACTGAAATAGAATGGCTGTCAAGTAATTCAACGGCCCTCTCTGCTGCCAATCTAAAACCGTGACATATTACAGTAGGGTGGACATTCTGATCTATCAAATCCTCACTTCGCTTGAGTAATTCCCCTGCAATGACTACTGCACTAGTGGTACCATCATAGCAATGTTGTTCCTGAGTTTTTGCAACCTCAATAATCATTTTAGCAGCAGGGTGTTCAATATCCATCTCCTTCAGGATTGTGGCGCCATCATTTGTAATTACGACATCCCCCATGCTGTCAACCAGCATCTTGTCCATTCCTTTTGGCCCAAGAGTAGAACGAACTGCATCTGCAACTGCTTTTGCAGCCGCTATGTTATTGCTCTGGGCGCTCTTCCCTCTTACTCGGTCAGTTCCGTCTTTGAGAATGAAAATTGGTGCTTGTCCGTTGTACATTTCAATCACTTCCTGTATATTCGCCCCTATGGGGCGGGCTTGCGACCCACGCCCTCCTCTTAAGGGCAACCTCTAACTTGACAATCAGCGAAGTCACAGTAATTCTACGATTATAGCAAAAATTGCAAAAATTACCTTTCAATCTGAATCAATCTGAATGATGGTTCACTTGTGCCCATGTTGTTCTAGGTATTGTTCGCCGTAATGTTCCCACTGAGACATATCCCAACCATCTGGTAAACCACCAGGTGGTAAAGGCGGTGCACCAGCAGGTACCGCTTCTTCTTCAGCAGGTGGGCTACCTGCTGGTGGGCTACCTGCAGGAGTTGTCATCTGTTGTTCAAAGATATCTGCAGCGCCGCCATAAGCAGAATTTGCCACTTCATCTGTAACTGGTAGCGATGGGGCACTAATGCCCCCTACAGGGACATCTGGGGCGGCTGGCATGCTACCATATGTGTCCTCCAATTGTCGCTGATATCCCTCTAGAGAGAGTATCTCATCCTCTTCACGATTTGTAGAAAGCACAACCTTGACGAGTACTGCAATCAAAGCAATAATTACAACACTCCCAAGAATAAATGCAATAATATTGCCAAGCCCCATGCCATTTCCACCCTCGGCATTTGCGCCACTTGTACTCTCACGAGTCACCTTCACTTGGACAACAGCCTCTGAAACATCATCATCACCAGTTGCTATCACCGTGATATTGAACAGCATTTCATCATCTGGCAGATTTATGAATTGGGTCTCTGTCAGAGAAAACTTGATTTTAGCATTCCTCTTCATATCAGGGTCAAGGACAAACGATGAGTCCTCACTTTGTACACGTACAGAAGAGAAATTGCGTGCGTCCCCTGCCTCAACATCAAGACGAATGAACTGAGAGTTGGTTGGGTGGCGATTGTGGATTGTCAAATTTACTAAAACCCATCCTTCTGAGTCAAGAGTAACTATTGTGCCAGGAGTTAAATCAATCCATCCTTGACTACCAACTTGGAATGTCGCAGAACCTATCCCCCCTGCAACCCCTCCAGACTGAACTGACCGAGCTGAAACCTCTAGTTCAAGAAGTCCATTTGTCCCCATATCAAAGGAGTACTGGACGGTGATATTTACAGAAGATCCTTGTGCTACAGAGGGTGGGCTGTCTGGATTGTATTGGTCACTCTGAATCACTACTGCATTCATCCCTATTGGCGTGTCTAATTCAATAGTAAATTCGTCGTAATCATTGCCATTATTAGTGACTTCGAATGAAATCGTCTTAACATCTGCGCCACCTTGAAATGTCTGTCCACTCATATCAACATCTTCGACATTGATTAGATAAGTTGGCTCAACTATCAATTCAACCTGTGCTAATTTGAAGAATGAAGGGTTTTCCTGTGACGATGCCCTAACAGTTAGGAAATATGTATCAGGACGAATACCATAAGGCATTGGCATTACAAGAAGGATGGTAGTGCTGTCCCCATTTGAGCCGATTTCCTCTGTCACTGGTTGGCTAACTGAAGCACCAAGGCGCCAATCAGCAGTTAATAACAAGTCAAAGCGTTCTGGAGCATTACCATTATTTGTCAATTCAATTTCAACAATCCTAGTTCTATCATCAGCCTCAGCAGTAATCTGTTGTTCCGATGCAATCATTGTTAAATCATTAACTTGAGGTGTGTAAACACTTATTTTTCGGGTCTGTTGAGCAGTGGCTGGGGATTGGCCAGAGGCTAGAATGGTCACTTCTGTAAGACCAGGGGAAAGCATTGCAGGAGAAGTGAATTCAGCCCAGAAGTTACCTTCTTCTCCTTTTGATAACTGCATGAACGTAATCGCGCTTCCATTTTCTTCGGCATCGAGGAATCTGTAATGCGAGTTAGCCCATTCGCTACGATTGAAGTAAGCGTTTAGATTCCAATACGCCATTTGATTCCCAGTATTAGACAATTTGAACTTTACAAGTTCGGACTCGCCAGGAATGATATTTGGAACTACGCTGGGATTATATTGAGTAATCTCAACAGAATAAGAAGCCCCAACTGAAAGGGGGATGGAAATAATCTCCTTTGCTTCACCTGTATAGTAATCTAATAATGAAACGTTCCATTCAAGTTGTTCCACATTTGCCCCTGAAGGAATTGTTAGGTTCACCCAAAACTCAGTAGTTTCATTGTATCCAATTGGATTTAACGGTACACTGTAATCGTGGTCATTGATGTTATTTGAGTCAATACGGATAGGTGAAAACTGATTCATCCATGTTTCATTGTCAATTGTGGAAAGGATTTGCAATGCTTTTTCGCGGTATCCATTGTTCGTCATAGTACAATGGAGAGAAGGAGGCATTGGGTCTGCGGGAATAACGAGATAACCGGTCTCAGGATTGTCGCAGTTCACCGTGACGGTGTATTCTTGGACCTTCTCAATACCAAAAAGTGCAAATTGATCAACGTGGAAGCCAGCCGAAGCACCTGTATTGTCACTCTGGAAGTGATAACTTAGACTGAACACCTGTGTGCTAGTGTTAGCACCTAAATCCCAGATAACGGGAGTCCAATCGTCAGTAGCACCACTAATCCCTGCTTCGGTTAAATTCTTGGTAGCAATAATAGTACCAGCAGAAGTTGCTTCTAACGCTACTTCGTCATTCGCACCCAATCCGCCCCACGCTTGAGTTGCAAGTTGCATTGAGATGTAGTTCCCACCAGTTATTGACACCTTACAATATGGAGCAGCATACAATCCATTGAGTTCATTTGCAGTTATCCCCCAACCTAAACCATGACCTGGATCTTCACAGGTCGCACCGCCTGGAATGAACCAACCCCAAATAATGTGGTCATTACCATTGCTGACATAATCCTGCCCTGGGACCGAATGTCGCCAGTGTTTTGTACCAATAAAACCAGATGAGTTATCCATCTGCCATGGGCCCCATCCATCAGTATTAGACGTGCCAGCCTCAAAGCCTACTGCGGCAAATGTAGGTGAATTGTAAGTAGCACCAGGACAATCGGATGCCCCCGAATTATCATTATCACCACACACTCCTCTCTCCATATTATCAAAGAAAAGAGCGATTGGGACATTTTCTTCAGTAACATCATTTGAGGTGTCGCCTTCTGCGATTCCAGCATCAACTAAGCCCTTGATGATGTAGCCACCACTTAGTGTACCGTTCTCATCAAGGTGGCTATGAGCGGCTTCAGCAGTCCAAACAACTTCGTGCACCACTGTCTGGCCACCGGAGAGGGATAGAGAATAATTCCATTCGGCGACTTTAACACCAACTGGGTGCCAAACTTCGATGTAACCTGTGGCTGCAGTTGTCTGCAGTGAAGAGCCAGCCTGCTTAAAAGTAACTTGAATTGGTAAAACGGATGATTTCAAGAAATAATCCTTCTGCGTGCCATCAGGTTGCTCCCACTGAAACGCAACTACCGATGCATTCCCAATGGAAATACTCTCAACCGTGAAATCAACCATTGTTTTTGGCCCTGAAGCGCCTACATTTGCTGAAATTGGAGCAATTAATGTAGCAACTAACAACAAAGCAAGGGTAACGGATTTTAGCCGGCTCATTCGCATCAACAGTGGTCCCAACCGAATCGAGATAAAAAGGTTGATTGGCATATGTCTAGGACATATGTCGCGTTTTCCCACCTTTTTGGCTAAATACGGACTATTGAAATATCGGCCTTTTCACCTCTTAAGTAGCGAAGATAATATGGCTCAAAGTGAGAGTGGGTGGGGGTGTGGCAGAGCAAAGAAGCACGCTCCTTGAGAGGTTTTGGCTTACCATTATTGTTTGTGGCCAAGTGATACTCGCGCCTGCAATCGCATTCTCAGCCACATATTTTATTGATTTTGGAGGTATTCTTGGCGAGCGGGCTCTTCTCAGAGTCGATCTCATACCATGGATTCTAAGTGGTTCACTAGGATATGGGATTCTTTCACTGGCCTTAGCTTTGGTAGTAGGGGGTTGGATGCCTGTTTCAGTTGCCAATAGAGGGGGTTGGATGCCCGTTCTTGGTGCAAGTCGCTTAGTCAAGGACGCAGCAATGATTGATCGTGCTAGAACTCATCTTCTAACATCGCCATCTGGAAAAATGATGCGGATTGTGAATCGAGAGATGATTGACGGTAAACGAACACTGTTGGAGGTTCACGGAGGTTTGCAAATGCTAGCAGCACCGCTTCAGATTTTACTAGCAATTAGTCCATTACTGATGTTAAAGTTCGTACCTTCAGAATGGTTAGTTCCTAATCGGCTTCTTGAATTATCAATGATTGGCTACCTTGGTTCTCTAGCATTAATTCTCAGAACTTTCCCTAATTTTGCTCAAAGATACGTTGGCGCTGCCTCAACAGCAAGGAGATTTCTAGTCACTGTGACAAAAATAAACTGGATGTTCCCCGTTTTAATCCTGTGGCTTGTTGGCAGAATAATCGTTGGATTTGCTTTTGATATCATTGACCCAGATGTCTCTCAGTGGCAACAAATAGCCCTAGAAAAAAACATTATTGAGGCCTTTCTCCCAGTTAATGTCGAAGTACCTGAAACCTCCTTTCTTGACATGTTAGTTGCTCTAGCAGTTCTCCCTCTAGCCACTTTCACAACCATGGCAGTTCTAGGAGGGGGGCGCTATGACCTACCTGATTGGCTAGTCAATACTGAATCACAATGGGAAGATTTGGATGATTCCGGGCAACTCATGCTCACTGATGGATCAAAGATTAACTCCGAAGATGATGAGGATGAAGATTTACAAGATACTGATGAGGAAGAGAAATCGGAAAACAACGGTGGGGACGCCGAGGCTACTCTTGTCAAAGGCAACAAAGGTGAGATGTTGGCTGCACTCGCTAAGGCAAAAGAGCCTACTGAATTAACCCTTTACGATGATGATTAACATCTCGGGAACTATTTTCAAATTCAATCATCTAAATTGTTGGTTATTATTGGGTGCCCATCAAGGAAAAGCAACCTCAATCTACCAATTAGGCCATCATCTCTTAGTCGACCCAAATCCGGTCTTGCTCGGTCCAAATACGATGTCCTGCAATTCTGGCATCGAACTGCAATCGTCTCCCAAGCTATCTCTGCTGAATCACAACAAGTTGGTTCGTTCACACGGATTTCATTCAACTCATGAATTAACTCTGTTGAGTATGGGGTGTTAGGGAAGGAGAAACCGTGTGTTGGAATGAGGCGAGATAGTATTGCCCAACCAGCACCAATGAATAGGCCAAATGCGATGGGCGAAGCGAAAGAAGTTAGAACAACGTATCCAATCGCCAACGGAATGAGCGCAAATAGAAATGAGAGTTTCCATAATGTACTCATTATCAACATCTGTGAAATTAAGTGTTTGTCAACGGGTTGTGGTTTGGGAAATGGTGCTAATTGCCCGTCCATTACATTTAATCTCGGCAAAACCATTAGCGGCAGGCGTGGCAAAAATAATGCAAATATTAGCCCAAAAAGAAATTGGACGATACTCGCAATCAAAAAAATCACCTAAAAATCGGATGCCTGTTCTGGTGGAGGAGAATCTTTGATTCGGGCCAACACTGATTCAACGATGTCCATCGCCGCACCTATTTTCTCAACTCCAATTGTATACGCGAACCGAAGGTGTCCTTCTCCAGCCTTGCCAAACGCTGAGCCTGGTGAGCAAACAACCCCTTCTTTGAGAATCTCTAGAGCAACATCAACACTGGACCAACCAGGGAAATCAAACTTAGGAAAAACATAGAATGCACCCTCTGGAATATGACAGGAAACGCCAGACATTGCATTCAGGCGTTGACATATCAAGTCGCGACGCTGCCAAAATGCATCTCGCATTTCACTTGGATAATATGCTGACTTCTGAAGTGCCGCTAACACACCATATTGCATGGCATCAGTTGAACAGGCAGTGACATAATACTGCATTTTTTTGGCTTGAGTCATGATTTCATTGTTATTTGAAAGGATGTATCCAATACGCCATCCAGTCATTGCAAAGGTCTTGGAAAATGATTGAATCATCACAACTTTGTCATAACCCCCTCCCAAAAAGGAAACATGGGGCTGATCGTAGATAATCCGGTCATACACCTCATCCGTTATCAGCCAAAGGTCATGGCGTCGAGCGAAATCTAGCAATTCATCGCGCTGTTCAATCGTAATAGTAGCGCCAGTCGGATTACTCGGGAAGTTGTAGATAATAGCCTTGGTATTCTCATCAACTAGTTCTTCAAGAGAGTCAATTGTAGGTACAAACTCATTTTCAAAAGTACATGGGTAGAACAGAGGTTTCCCCCCAGCGATAGTGGCATGCGGACCGTACAAGGGAAAGCATGGGTCTGGAAGAAGAATATTGTCACCTTGGTTCAAGAAACAAAGGGACAGAGTGAGTAAAGCATTGGTGCCTGACATAGTAATACAAACATCATCTTCGGTAAGGCCGGGCTCTAAATGAGTCCACAAACTGGCAATTTCTGCCCTTAGTTCTGCTAGCCCTGCAGTCGTAGTATACTTGTTGTGTCCGTCTTTCATGGCTTGGTAAAATGCCTCAATCGCGGCATCAGGTGGTTGAAAATCTGGCTCACCAAGACCTAGATGGATAGAATCCTTTCCAGCCATGTCAAACATCTTGCGAACGCCGGTTGGCTGGATGGCTTTCGCTCGCTCGCTGAACTCAACCATAGTCGGCCGAACGGCGCCGAGATTATCAATGCCATGTTACTAATCTCAATGTCACTAGAAGCAAAAATCAGTTATTCCGAAGTCGGTCAACCAAATTCTGCTTATTACCACTCTTTGAGAGGCCTTTTTGTTGTAACAATTCCTTCAATTGTACAATTGTTAAGGATTCAAAATCATCAGTTGCTGATTCATCCCCGCCTACAACTAATTCAGCATCCATCACTGATGCTTGATTGAGGTTAGATGATTCTCTAGATAATTCACTACTGACGCTATGCATTCTCCAACCAAGAACTGCGGCTAGAAGCATTACAAGTACTGCCAAACCAAGTGCATACATCAAAACACCCCCACTAGATGTTTCCATTCCGAGTCCAGTACCATCAACGGTAACAAGAACCGGGAGAGATATCATCTCTCCCGAAACAGCCCGAATCTCAACGCTCTGATTGCCCTTACTTAGGTCATCTAAGTTGAGCACAACCGTCCAGTTGAACGATTCACCAGCTGATAGATTGTCAGCAATCTCGTAAGTTGCTTCACTCCATTCACCATCACCTATGCGGAATTCTACGCGGTCTACAATACCTTGCTGGCCCCATGAATGGCCGATGATTGTTGCCGTTGAACCAGTCACATTGTAATCAAGAAGGTGATTTTGCAAATATGGGTCTATGCTAGCAGATTGTTCTGTTTGATTCAGATGTTGCGCCAGTTTTACCGCTTCGTAAGCGTCAACCATTCCATATCCGAAATCTCGATTCCAATATGGGTCAACATCTGGAGCAGATGCAGGACCTCTACGTTCTGCAGTCTGCTTGAGAACTTCCTTGATTTGTAGTGGGTCAAGGTCAGGGTTAGCCTCTATCACAAGAGCAATTACTCCTGAAACTGAAGGAGTAGCATAAGATGTTCCTGAACCTCGACCTGTGTAGGTATTTTGAGAAGCGTCGCTGAATAGATTATTGCAAGAACCAGATGTCACACACCCCTCTGCTTGAATGATGTTCGTCCCAGGTGCACTAATTTCAGGCTTCAATTCATTGTATGGGTTGCTGTCACCATTATCACGGCGTGGGCCGCGACTTGAGTAACCTGCAACGGTGTCATCACCACGATTTATTGTATTGAGATCATCAGTCGCGCCAACTGTGACAGAAAGACTTGAGGAGCCCATACCTGACAAACCGTCATTGTCAGGCCCATCATTTCCAGCCGCAACACTTGGAGTAATTCCTACCTCAACTGCTTCGTTGAGGATACGGCTGTGCATATCTTCGCCATCAGAACCGCCACCTTCGTGGCTGGTGATCCCCCAAGATAGCGAAATGATATCGATTCCGAAATTTTGCTCATCAGCACCTTGCCAAGCAGAATCACGATTATCAATAATCCATTGAACACCATTCATAGCAGATTCATAGAATTCCTGCTCTAAGAAATAATTCTCAAATGGACCAGCGCCTGCATCGGTTCCGATGCGCACATCGATGAGTTTTGCATCTGGTGCGGCGCCGGTAAAATTTGATTGGCTACCATCTGCTTCCAATCCGGTTGCAGATGCCATGCCCATGCAGGCGGTGCCATGTTGATTACCATCATCTGGGTTGAATGAACCATCTGTTTCGCGCCCGCCCGCGAGGAAGCAGGTTGGGTCAGTATGCAAATAACACACAGCATCATACCCAGCAACGAACTTGCCAACTAAGCCAGGATGCTCTTCATCAACACCAGTATCTGTGAGAGCAATATTTACTCCTTCACCAGTAACTCCCAAATCCCATGCACCAACTGGATAAAATGATGAATTACGGGCTTTTACTGCCGGTGTTTGAATATCGCCATAGAAAGTAAGAATGCCATACCGCTCTACCATTACCACCCCATCAAGTTGTGCTAGAGCCAAAACATCAGAAGCATTGACTGTACCAATAAGCAAGGCATCAACCGAGTGTAAAAGTTGGTTTACCGTGTGCCCAAGTTCCTGAACTCTTGCTTCGTCTGCAAGGGTAGGAGTGTGGTCGTATGAGAGCCCCACATTGACTGCACCGGTAGCGGTTTCAAGAGAATCATGTATGCGATTTCGATTTGAGTCAAGAGTCGTGTATTCCCACCATGGCAATTCACCAAACATTGGCATCGCTATTTGGTCAGGTATTTCCGAGGTCTGATCTGTTGTGAGAATCTGAGCCGAATAACTGGTGTCAAGAGGGGATTGGCCCGCAGGTTGAATTGAGCCAACCAATGGTAAAACCATCACCAATACGAGAAGGTATGCCCACGAACGTGTTCGGTTCACAGTGGTCCGACACAGGGAGTGCATGAAAACCCCACGATGCCAAGATTACAAACAAATCAAAATTAAGAACCCAAATACCTAATCATTATTGTTAGATTTTTAATAGCGAATAATTGATATGGATTACATTATGTGGTTATCATTAGGCAATGTCAAGAGTATACAATTGTTGCTTGAAAAATTAGGTTATTTTGTATGTCAATAAATATGAATAAAAGAGGAAATTTATTATCACTCCTAGTTTGTTTTGCGATGATTACTACTTCATGGTCTACAATGATGGCTTTTGAACAAAACTCTTCAGATAATATTGCTCCTGAATTAGAACAAGAATCTCCACGAATGGATACGAATGTAGGTACAGTTATTTCATTCAACACTACTTGGACTGCAGCCAACTCACCCTACTATCTCAACAGCCCTGTTTCTGTACAACAAGGTGTAAGACTAACGATTAATCCAGGGGTGCAAGTATTTGCAAATACCACCAATTCATCAATCATTGTTCATGGAGAAATACATTCTCTAGGAACTACTGCCAATCCTGTCTTCATCGGAGTCAATCCA
>LWDU01034424.1_pt1 | contig 34902 bp, 33 predicted proteins | sample 727161 | NCBI WGS metagenome assembly LWDU01 (sample SAMN04566230, study PRJNA314399) | hydrothermal vent metagenome | isolation source: deep sea hydrothermal plume seawater | place: Mexico: Gulf of California, Guaymas Basin | collected 2004-07-11 | reverse complement strand
GTATTTTGGATTCGAAAAATTAAAATCTTTTTTATTAAGTTTTGCGATTTTCGTTAACTTATTACCTAATGAATTTAATATATTTAATTCTGAAGAAATATTTGTTAATTTTAGTGAAAAATATTTAATTTTGTCATTATGTTCATTTTTTATTAATTTTATTGAATTCTCATAATCGCTAATATCCTGGGCTCTATCATCATTTAATTCACGATATCCTTTTTCATATCCATACATATATGATGCTGAGCTAAATAAAAAACTTAAGGAAATAACAAATATTACGATTATTGATATAAACAATAAAATATTAAATTTATATGATGATGATTTATTTTTACTCGATTTAAAAATTACTATTTGCATTTTTTCACAATTTTATTATTTATATTAATAATATTATATTATGAAAAAAATTGATCATCATATAGATATAAGTATATTAGCAAAAGCTAAAATACTTCAAATTATTACAGAATACCTGAAAAAATACACAAATCTTCAAATTCTTAGTTACGCATGTAATCTCGATAAAAATATACTAACAATAGGCTGTACAAATAGTTCTAATTTAAATTTAATAAGAAATTATCAATATGAGATTATTAAGGATATTAATTGCGAATTTTCAAAATCTTTTGATCAAGAAATAAACAAAATTAAATTCAAAATTATAAAGAATCCAGTGATTTATACTTCTGACGTACTATAAGCGTCCATATAATTTATTGGTAAATCTTCAGAAGACTTATAACCAACTTCTTCCCATGCATCTTGATTTTCTAATAATTTCTTAAGAAGTTTGTTATTTAAATCATGCCCTGATTTATAGCCTTCAAATGAACCAATTAAGCTTTTACCAAGTAAATACAAATCACCAACTGCGTCTAAAATTTTATGTTTAACAAACTCATCTTCATATCTGAGTCCATCTTCATTTAGAATTCTGTGGTCGTCAACTACAACAGCATTATCTAAACTCCCACCTAATGCTAGATTATTGGATCTTAGTGCTTCTACATCTCTCATAAAGCCAAATGTTCTTGCTCTGCTAACTTCTTTAACAAAAGAAACTGTAGAGAAATCTAATACAGCGGTGTGTGTTTTATCCCTAAAAACTGGATGATCAAATCCAATAGTAAAGGCAACTTTAAAACCTTCAAATGGAGCAAACTTAACCCATTTACCGGTACTATCCTCTTTAATTTCGATAGGCTTTAATATTCTTATAAATTTTTTAGACTGATTTTGCTCTTTAATCCCAGCAGATTGAAGAAGAAAAACAAAAGGACCTGCGCTACCATCCATTATTGGAACTTCTGGACCATCTAAATGTACATACAAATTATCTATTCCAAGTCCTGCTATAGCAGAAAGTAAATGCTCAACAGTAGAAACTTTTATATTCTCTCGTATTAGTGTTGTAGAAAGAGTAGTGTCTCCTACATTTTCAGGGCAAGCTCTAATTTCGATTTTTGAATCAGCGTCTACTCTAATAAATATGATTCCAGTATCAGCTGGCGCTGGCAACAAAGTTAGTGTTATTTTCCTACCTGTATGAAGGCCAATTCCTGTTGCCTTTATGGTATTTTTTATTGTTCTTTGATTTATCATACTTTTATTATTTTTTACTCATTATATATAAATTAATCATTTTTGACAAAATTAATAAAAACTCTTGACATAGTAATATAAAATACGGATTTGTATAGTTTTTTTTAATTAAATGTTTTTTTAATTATAAAAAAAATTGCGAAATAATTTCTTTGCTGTATATAAAAAATCATCATTTAATGGCTCAAAATTAGATTTTTTTTGTTTTTTCGCATAGAGCAGCAAGCCTACTCCAACTGCATATTCTGGATTTTTAACTATATCTGCTCCACCTGATATATATTGAGGAGAACCTATTCTTACCTGTCTATGAAATACTTCTTCAGCAAGATCAACAAGTCCTTCCGGTTTTGCGCCACCCCCAGTTAATACTATTCCAGCTGCTATTTTTTCCTCAAAACTGCTTTGCTCAATAATTTCATTTATAAAATTAAAAATTTCATAATAACGACTACTCATAACCTGATGTAAAGTATGACGTTGCGCAGATCTTGGTGGTCTATCTCCGACACCAGGAACTTCTATAATATCATCGCTTAATAATTCATTATTTATACATCCATGTGAAATTTTTATCGCTTCTGCATTATGTGTAGATGTTTTTAATACCTGAGCGAGGTCATTTGTAACATGATCTCCGCCTAATGAAACAGATGAAGTAAATTCTATTGCTCCATTACTAAATATTGCTATATCAGTAGTTCCACCACCGATATCAACCAAACATACTCCTAAGTCTTTTTCATCTTCCGTAAGAATTGATAAACTTGATGCATATTGCTCAAGCACAGATCCTTCAGGATTAATTTCACACCTTTTTATACATTTCTCAATATTGTCTCTTGCATTTTTTGCGGCAGTAACTAAATGATATCTTCCGTCAATAGCAATTCCAGACATTCCTAATGGAACTTTAATCCCATATTGCCCATCAATCGTATAATCCTTAGCTAGAACATGAAGTATTTCTTGATCATTAGTAAGTCTTATTGTTGTTGCTGATTCTTTTACAGCATTCAAATCTTGATCAGATACTTCTTTATGATCTGATATAGCTGCTCTTCCAGTTGCATTAAAACTCTGTATATGTTTTCCTGAAATATTAACGTAAACAGATTTAATTTTAATTTCACTAAGTAATTCTGCATCTTCAACAGCTTTTTCAATAGACTGGACTGTAGCACTTATATCAATAACTACACCTCTTTTCATTCCTAAAGATTTAGATTTTCCAATACCTAAAACATCTATTTCTAAATCTTCATTCATAACCCCAACAAGTGCTTTAACGGAAGAAGTTCCGATATCAAGGCCAACAATCACATTTTTATCATTTTTTGCCATATTAAAACCTATAATCATTTCCAGCCTACTGCAAATCCATTTGAATACCTCATGTCAATATACCGTATTTTAGTTAAATCGCTACTATTAAGTGAATTATAAACTTTAAAAAAAGTATCAATTTTGTTCATAATATCATTTGAACCTAAATAAATAATAATATTAGACGATAATTTAATTGTTAAGGACCTTCTGTTATTTTCATCCATTTTTATAACACTGTGATGAATATTATTCTTTATCAAATTTTTAGAAAATGTTACAAAATATTTAAATATAATTTTATTTCTATCATTTGTTGAGTATATTTTTGGTAATTTTATATCAATGTCATTCGCAAAAAATATCTCACCTAAATCATTCAAGAACATTTTATCATTCCATATTGCAATTGGTATATGTTCAATAATATAAATCTCTATTTCATCTGGGTAGACTCTTCTAACGTCAGCTAATCTTATCCAATCTACATTCTCAATTTCTTTTTTCAAATCTATTATTTTAAGATTAAAAAAAGATTTTTTACTAAGATATTTTTTTGATTTTTTATATATTTTTATTTTATCCGAATAATTTATGTGAGAAACTAGTGAAATTTTTTTTATTGGAAAATAAATTTTCTTATCGTTAATTTTTCCATTTAAGGAAAATATTAAAGTTAAGAATGCTAATATTAATAACAGATGTAACTTTTTTTTTCTAAAAAATAACATAATTTATTATTATTTAAATGATGAATCTAAAATTTTTATTACTAAACTATTAAAATCTATACCTACTTCTTTTGCAGCCATTGGCACTAAACTATGTTTTGTCATACCAGGAACTGTATTTAATTCTATTACCCAGGGTGTATTATTATTATCTATTATAATATCTACCCTTCCCCATCCGAAACATTCTAGAATTTTAAAACTATCTAAAGAAATTTTCCTTAAATTTTCTTCTGCTTCATTTTTAAGTCCAGAAGGACATATATATTGCATTTGATTTGAATTATATTTTGCATCATAATCATAAAATTTTCCTGGAGGAATAAGCTTTATAACAGGCAATGCTTCATTTTTTATTATTCCAACTGTATATTCAATTCCACTGATATATTGTTCTACTAATATATCATTACTAATATTCTTAACATTAGCTAATGCTTTTTTATAATTACTTCGGTCTTCTACAATATAAACCCCGATGCTTGAGCCTTCAGAAGCCGGTTTAATAACGAAAGGATATTTAAAATTACTTTCTATATATTCTAAAGATATTTTATTAGTTATTTTTTTAAATTTTGGGGTTAAAATATTATTTTCTATCAAAATATTTTTAGTAATTATTTTATTCATACAAACTTTAGATGATTCGCTGCTACTTCCAGTATAAGGTATATTTAATGATTCTAAATATTCTTGAATTTCACCATCCTCACCACCTTCGCCATGCAAAACAATAAAGACTCTATCTGGCGAAATTTTTTTTATTTTATTAATATTATTTTTTTTAAGATCAAGTTTAATTACATCTAAACCTGAAGAAATAAGTGATTCATATACAAAGTTACCTGAAATTAATGATATGTCTCTTTCATTAGACCAACCACCCATTAATACAAGAATTTTTCCATATTTAGATTTCATTTTTTAATGCCAATAAATTTAACTTCAGTTTCCAAAAATATATTTTTATTTTCAAATACTGTTTTTTGAATAAATTCAATTAAATCTTCTACATCACTTGAAGATGCAGAAGGTTCTGTAATTATAAAGTTAGCATGCTTATCAGAAATATAAGCTTTCCCAATTTTATAATTTTTTAATCCTGAAGATTCAATTAAATTTGCTGCATGATAATTTTCTGGATTTTTAAACACAGAACCGCAACTTGGTAAACCAGTTGGTTGCTTGCTCCTCCTATCCTTTAAATATTCTTTTATTATATCTAATGAATTTTTAAGCTGATTTTCCTGTAAATTGAATGTTGCCCCTATAAAAAAATTGTTATCTTCTAATTCTAAATTTCTATATCCATACTTAAATTCCCGCTTATTTTTTGTTACTAAATTTCCATTTTTATTTATCATGATTACTTTATTAACATAGTCCCATATATTGCCACCATAACATCCGGCATTCATTGCAAGTGCACCGCCTAACGAACCAGGTATACCACAAAGAAATTCTAGTCCACCATAATTATCTTTTGCTGTTATTTGGGCTATCTTCATACATGAAAATCCTGCTTCAAAAATATATTTCCCTTTTTTATTTGATGTATAATTATTTAAAGTATTTTTGAGGCTAACTACGCAGCCATTTATACCACCATCTCTTATAAGTACATTACTTCCATTACCTAAAAAAATTATATCTATATTACTTGAGTTCTCTAGAAATTTTTTTAAATCATCTAAATTACTTGGCTCAAAAAAATACTGTGCACTACCACCAATTTTCCAAGTGTTATATTCTTTCATACAAACATTTTCCCTAATCCTGCCTTTTAATATTTTTTTTATACTTTTAATGTTCAAAATATTTCCTAACTTATATGTTCTTTGTAAATATTTACAAAATGTGAAATACTTCCTGCTCCCATCGTAAGAAATATATCATCATTCATAATAATCTTGTCTATATTATTAATTAAATTTTTCTCGTTATTTATTAAAACAACATTCTTGTTATATTTTTCTACTTCAGAAACTATTACTTCAGAACTTATATTATCTAAAGGCTTTTCATTGGCTGCATAGATATCCATTAAAATTAAATAATCTAAATTTTTTAGAACGTCAACAAATTGATTAAAATATTCTAATGTTCTTGAGTATCTGTGTGGTTGAAACACCATCACTATTCTTCTATTAGGCCATATATTTTTTATAGTATCTAATACCTCTCTCATTTCGGTTGGGTGATGCCCGTAATCATCAATCCATGTAAACTGATTTTTATTTATAGTAAAATTACCTAGAATTTCAAATCTTCTGCTAATACCTGGAAAATTTTCTATAGCATTTTGTATAATTTTTATTGGTACTTTTAATTCCCTTGCTACTGCCAATGCCGCTAAGGAATTTAATACATTATGGTTCCCTGGCATATTTAACTTAATCTTATATTTTTTTTCATTTTCAGTATATGAGTACGTAGATGGTATTGATTTTAAATTTAATGATCTTGCTTCATAATCTGCATTTACCTCTATACCAAAAGTTTTTATAGGTCTAGAAATTTTCTTAATAATAGATTTTGTATTTATATCACTTACATTTAACAAGCATAAACCATAAAATGGTAAATTGTTTACAAATCCTATAAAATTTCTTTTTAATTTGTCAAAACTATGCCCATGATTTTCTAAATGATCTTTATCAATATTTGTGATTACAGACATTAGCGGCTGTAAATGCAAAAAAGAAGAATCACTTTCATCTGCTTCTGCTATTAAATAATCACTTGAACCTAGCCTAGCATTCCCAGTATTTATTATTTTACCTCCAATTATATATGTTGGATCATAGCTTGCTTCATATAATATATGAGATAATAATGAAGTAGTTGTTGTTTTACCATGTGTGCCAGCTATTGCTACACCGTAAGTAAATCTCATTAATTCTGCAAGCATCTCCGCTCTTTTTATAATCGGTATATTTAATTTCCTTGCGTAAAGATATTCAGCATTATTTTTATCAATTGCGCTAGAAATAACAATCACATCTTTTAACAATATATTGTTTTTATTGTGACCAATTGTCACCTTAATGCCATTACGTATTAAATTTTCTGTATTTTTTGAAGAATTAATATCTGATCCAGAAACAATATAACCTAAATCATTTAATATTGACGCTATTCCAGACATTCCACTTCCGCCAATACCAATAAAATGGATATTTTTAACCCGCATCATAATTTTATCTTTTAGTTGTTTTTTCATAATGTATTTATAGAATTAATTCCTAAAGTAATTTCTTTACATATATTTCTTGTAGAATTTTTTTTATTTAAATTAAAGATATTTTTAGATAAAGATTCTCTAATACCTGTATTATCTATTAATTTTTTAAAAATGCTTTCTAAATACTGAGCACTAAAGTTTTTTTGATCTATAACTACAGCTGCATTATTTTTTTCTAAAAATTTAGCATTTTTCATTTGATGGTTATCAGCAGCATAAGGATATGGAATAATTATTGCCGGTATACCTAAACACATTATTTCAGATATAGTGATCGCACCTCCCCTGCATAAAATAATGTCACACCAATTGTAAGCTTCATCCATTGAATCGATATATTCCCTTAAATCTACATTAATATCTAAGTGATTATACTGTATTTCAGCAACTTTTAATGTTTTCCCTGTTTGATGCAATATATTAATCTTTATATTTGTATTATTTTTTAGTATATATATGGCTTGAGGAATTATCTCGTTAAATATTTTTGCCCCCAAACTACCACCAATAATTAAAATATTAATTTGATCATTTTTCTTAATTTTTTTAATTTTTTTTAATCCCTCATATCTTGTCGGGTTGCCTAGATACTTATATTTTTTATTTTTTATTTGCATTGGAAGGCCTAAAATAACTTTATTAGATAAAAATCTTAATATATTATTTGACAAACCAAAAATAATGTTCTGCTCATGAATTATTATTGGAATTCTTAAAATAAATGATGTAATTACACATGGGAAACTTATATAGCCTCCCATCGATAATGCTATATCCGGCTTATATTCCATTATAATTTTAAATGACTGAGCAATAGATTTTATTAATTTATATGGTAATTTTATATAGGGCAATACTCCCTTGCCTCTAATACCAGAAAACTCTATATATTTAATTGGAATTTCAGAATTGCCTATTATATTTTTTTCTATTCCTCTTTCTGTTCCAATCCATAAAACTATTATGTTATTAAGCATAAGTTCTTTAGCTATCGACAAACCAGGATATACATGACCTCCAGTTCCTGCAGCGAAAATTATAATTTTTTTATTTTCTTTATTCATAATTTATTTAAGAAACTATCTTATAGCGCTATTTAAAGTCTCCTTATAAACATCACGGTATATTCTAAATATAATAGTAATAGATAATATAGAAACAAGGTAGTTACTTCCACCATAGCTAAATAAAGGCAATGCTAAGCCTTTTGTAGGGGCAATCCCAAGATTTATAAACATACTAAGAAATGCCTGCATAGTTATAAATATACCAATAGCATATGATAAATAACCTTGAAATTTTAGACCAACTTTCAAAGCCCTATCACCAATATAAAAACATTTTCTAATAAATAAATAAAAAAGAACAATTAAAAAAATAACTCCAAATATTCCTAACTCCTCAGCAAGAATAGCAAATACAAAATCTGTATGAGGAAAAGGTAAATAATCCAATTTAGCAGTGCTCGCACCTAACCCCTTGCCCCACAATCCTCCGCTACCAATTGCCTTTAATGAATAACAAAGTTGATAACCTTGATCACCAGCATTACAAGGCTCAAAAAAATTAAATCTAGATAGTCTTTCTGGGTTTATTCGGATAAGTATTGCTGCAGGGAATGACATAAAAATAATTGAAGATATAATGTGCAAAAATTTAGCTCCCGCTATAAATAATATAGATAAAGTCATCGCAAAAAGAACTACTGTTGAGCCAAAATCAGGCTCTAACATTAATAAAATCGCGCCTAACAAAAAAACAAAAATTGGCTTTATAAAATTATTAATTTTTATCAATTTATTATCTTTAAAATCTAAATATGCACAAAGCCATATTATATAAAATAATTTAAAAAATTCTGAAGGCTGAATAGTAAAACCAGCATAGCTAATCCATCTTTGACTGCCATTAGCATTCATTCCAATTTCAGGCACTAAAACTAAAGCTAACAATATTAAAAAAAATAATAAAAATAATATTGAGTATTTTTTTAAATTATATGAATTTATATATATAAAAAAAAAACATATAAAAATACTAAAAATTAAATATCCTATTTGCCTGAGTGTATAGTGAAATGCTTTCCCATATTCTGCATACGACAACTCTATAGAAGCAGATGTTAAAATTACGAGCCCAAATAATATTAAAGTAATAACTAAAAAGAAGAAATTTATATCAAAAAAAGGCTTAATGAGACTATATAAATTTTTTTTTGTACCTTTTTCCATAAAAATCTACCTATATTGATTTAAAGCACATTCCTTAAATAATTGACCTCTTTCTTCATACGATTTAAACATATCATAACTTGAACAAGCGGGTGACAGAATAATATTTACAGGAATTTTACTCTCATCACGTAATTTCGTTGCAAATTCTTTTGCTTTTATAACAGCATTTTCTATAGTATCTACTATAACTATATTGTTAACTGCCGTTATTTGTTTCAACATAATATTTTTTGATTCTCCAAGTAAAATAACTTGATCAACTTTTTTTGATATAGCATCATTTAGTTTCTTATAGTCATCTGTTTTTGATTTTCCACCTAATATTAATATTATATTATTATCTAATGAATTTAATGCTGAGACTGTAGAATCTATATTTGTGGCTTTAGAATCATTAATCCATCTTATATTAGATTTATTGAAAAAATTTTCCATTCTATGTTCTATGCATGTAAATGTTTTCACATGTTTACATGCTTCATCCATATTCAGACCTAACGCTTGGATAACAGATAATGCTGAACATATGTTAACAAGATTATGATTTCCTATTAATAAAACTTCGTTTTCGTTAATCATTTTTTTTTTACCAAATAATATATTATTAGTTCCATTAATTTTTTTAATACCAAATTCGTTTTTATTTTTTGGAATATTGTCGCCAAATGAATATTTAAAACTTATTTCTTCTTTTTTAATATTTTTATCACATCTATTTATTATAATATTTTTTGTATTATTAAATATTTTATGTTTTATTTTAATGTAATTGTCTAAACTTTTATGTCTATCTAGATGGTCTGGCGTTATATTTGTAATAAGCGACACTTCGCAATTTATTTTTTCTAACATTTCTAATTGAAAACTAGATAATTCTATAATATTATATTCATAGTCTTTACATAATAACTCACTGCTTTTGCTTTTTTTCCTAGATTTATTAGTATATGTTCTATAAGCAATGTTACCGTTGTTTTACCATTAGATCCAGTAATGCAAATAAGATTATTTCTTTTTTTATCGTTAAATATATCTATATCAGTTATCAAATTCTTTTTATCTTTATATATTTTTTTAATAAGATTTTTATCTAGTTCTAATCCTGGGCTAATAATAAAATTATCGTGATAATCGATAATTTCTTTACTTATATCCCCTAAAATTATTTTCTCTGAGTTTATAAATTTTTTTGCTTCAATAAAAAATTCAGGATTTTTCCTTGTATCATAAATTATAAAATTTATATTATTATTAAAAAGATATTTCGCGACAGATATACCCGTTTTTCCTAATCCTATTACTGCTATTGGTAAATTACTTTTTTTCATATTATTTAATGAATAATATTTATCTTAATTTTAAGGTTGCCAATCCAATCAAAATGAGAATAAAACTTATTATCCAAAATCTTACAACTACTTTAGGTTCAGCCCAACCTTTCTCTTCAAAATGATGATGAAATGGAGCCATTAAAAATACTCTTTTTTTTCTGTATTTAAAAGATACTACCTGGATTATTACTGACAAAGCTTCGAGTACAAATATCCCACCCATTATTATTAGAACAACTTCTTGCCTTACTATTATGGCCATTAAGCCAACAGCTGCTCCTAATGAAAGTGCTCCTACATCCCCCATAAATACTTGAGCAGGATAAGTATTAAACCAAAGAAATCCTAGTCCTGACCCAACTAATGCCCCAATAAATATTGTTATTTCACCAGAATCTTTAATATATGGAATTGATAAATATTCAGAAAAATTAACATTACCGCTAAGATAAGCAAATATTCCAAAAGCACCGCTAACTAAAACTATTGGCATAATTGCCAAACCATCTAAACCATCTGTAAGATTTACAGCATTGCTAGTAGAGATTATTACGAGCATAGTAAGTGGAACGAAAAATATTCCTAGATTTATAACTACATCTTTAAAAAAAGGTATTATAAATTGTTGTTCTTCCGGGCTTTCAATAAAATAAAAAATAGTTATTGATATAAGCGCTGATACAAATAATTGCATAGTAAATTTAGCCTTCGCTGATATTCCTCTTTCATTTTTTGTTAATTTCCTAAAATCATCAATAAATCCTATAATTGCAAAAAAAATTGTTGTGGCTATCAGATACCATATATATTTGTTTTCTAGATTTCCCCAGATTAAAGTTGTAGAAAGTAATGAAAAAAGTATTAGCAATCCTCCCATAGTTGGAGTACCAGCCTTATCTATATGCGAACTAGGGCCATCTTTTCTAATAACTTCAGATAAATTGCTACTAGAAAATTTTTTAATAATATATGGGCCAGATATTAAAGAAATTGCTAATGCAGTTATAATGCTAAAAATTGTTCTTAGTGTAATGTATTCAAAAACTAAAAAATTAGAATCTAACTTACTTAAATAATCCAAAAAATATAAAAACATTAAACATATCTCCCGTTTATTATAAAATCTACGTACTCTTCTAGTTGAGTAGATCTTGAGCCTTTAATTAATATATATAGATTGCTATCAATTTCATTATTTAAAAAAGATTTTAAGCTTTCTGAATTTTCAAAATGATAACCATCATTTCCAAATGCATCAGAAGAATATTTACTAAATTTTCCAATACTTAAAAATTTATTTATACCTAGACTTCTAGCATATGATCCAATTTCTTTATGAAAAAATTCTGAATCTTTTCCTAACTCTACCATATCACCCATTAAAACCAATTTTTTTTGATCTTGTTCAGACAAATAAGATAACGCTGCTTTAAAAGAACTAGGATTAGCATTATAGCAATCATCAATTATGCAGACATTACTATCTAACTGATGTAATTTTAATCTTGAAGAAACAGCATTAAAACTTTCTATTTTTGCTCTAATTATCCTTATATCAATTTTTAGTGATAAAGCTATTGAGGCTGCACACGCTACATTAAGGTGATTATGGTCACCATTAAGATTAATATTTATATTTTCTTTTATATTGCCATAATTTAATTCAATTTTATTCTTTCCTATTTTTAAAATAGATAAAAATTTATAATTTTTAAAAGTGTTTTTAAAAATTTGTAAAATTTTCAGATATATTTTTAATTTATAACCAAAATAAATTTTTTTACATTCTGTTTTTATAATACTTTTATATTTATCTTCGTTATTTATTATAGCAATTCCGTTTTTTTTAATATATTGATAAATACTATACTTCTCTTTTGCAATATTTTTTAAATTTCTAAATCCTTCAATATGAGCATAACCAATATTTGTTACCACAGCAATATCAGGATTAATAATTTTTGCCAAAGGTGCAATTTCTCCAGGATGATTTGATCCTATTTCTAAAATAATATAATCATCATCCTGATTAATTGATAGTAACGTCAATGGTACGCCTATATGATTATTAGAATTACCTTTTGTGTAAGTTATTTTATAATCTGATAAAATATGAGCTATCATTTCTTTAACAGTTGTTTTCCCATTTGATCCTGTTATAGCTATAAATTTTGCTTTACTTTTTTTTCTAACAAATTCACTTGCTTTTTGAAGAGCGCTTAAAGTATCACTCACGTATATATAAGATTTTATTTCTACATCATAATCTTCTATTTTATTTGATGTGATAATACAAGAAGCTTTTTTAGCGCAATGCTTTATAAAATCATGACCATCAAAGTTTTTTCCTTTAATACAAAAAAATACGTCATCTGTATTAATAGTTCTCGAATCTATAGAAAATCCTGTTACTGATGCATCATTTCCATGAAAATCACCACCTATATATTCTGCTATTTCTTTTAAAGAATAATTCACCATAATTATTTTTTTAGAGCTTTTAAAACCTCACACCCATCGTTAAATTTTTCTTTATTTTTACCAATTATTTGAAATTCTTCATGACCTTTACCTAGAATTAAAACTATCTTATTAATATTTTTCTTACACACTGATCTAGATATTGCTTTAGTTCTATTTAATATCATTTTACATTTTTTTTTGTTTTTGATCCCCTTGACTATATCACTATAAATTAATTTAGGCTTCTCATCTCTTGGATTATCATTAGTAATAATTATCTCATTTGAAAATTTTTCTGCAATTTTTCCCATGATACTTCTCTTTTCTTTATCTCTATTACCACCACATCCAAATATTGTTATGATATTTTTTTCTGGATAGTGTTTTTTTATAGAATAAAGAACTTTTTCTATTGCGTCAGGTGTATGTGCAAAATCTACAAATGTAATTGGGTAATTTTTTTTAAAATATTTTGTCATTCTGCCATCTAATGGCTTCATTTTACTAATCATACCAATATTAAATATGAAATCTTTTTTTGTTTCAGATATTGCAGCTATTGATATTAATATATTGGTAATTGAAAAATTACCATATAATTTTGTATGGACATCATAACTTCCCCATTTTGAATTTACATTAAATGATGTTCCATTTTCTTGATATTTTATATTTGCCGCATATATATTAGCATTTTTGTTATTTTTTGATACCGTAACAACATTTCTATTTTTTTTTATTATGTTGTTAATTTTTTTTCCATAGTAATCATCAATACATATTACCTGCTTCTTGCTTTTATAAGCATTAAATAGTTTTAATTTGGCTTCAAAATATTTTCTCATTGATTTATGATAATCCATGTGGTCATGACTTAGATTTGAAAATATTGTTGTATTAAATACTATGTTTTCTATTCTTCTTTGAGTAATGCCATGTGATGAAACCTCAATAGACAATGTATTTACACCTTTTCTTTTAAACTCCTGAATTTTTTTATTAATATAAATGGTATTTGGAGTTGTCAAACCTTTATTAGATAATTTTGGATATATACCATTGCCTAATGTGCCTATAACCCCACACTTTTCTTTTTTAAGATTATATAGTTGCGCTATGTAGTTAGAGATAGATGTTTTACCATTTGTTCCTGTTATTCCATAAATTTTTGTACTGTTATTATTCTTATAAAATTTTCTTGCCATTAAAGACATATAACTTTCAACGTCTTCTACTAAATAGAAAAAACATTTTTTTTTAAATTTATATGTTACATCTTGATTATTTTTACTATAAACAATTAGCTTTGCGCCTTTATTGATAGCTTCTTTAATATAATTTGATGAATTATTTTTACATCCTTTTAAAAAAAAAATATATCCTTTTTTTACACTTCTACTATCTTCACTTAACCCCTTAATATCAATATTTTCTAATAATATTTTTTTATCTTTGATTAATTCTCTTAATTTCATTAAATAATTTACAGATCATTTATTCTTCGTTAACAGAGCCACTTACCCATTCTGCAGCAGCGGATATATCTCTTCCAATACCGTCAAATGTATTACAACCTATTAATAAAGTAAATCCTATAAAAATTACTCCAAAACATACTATTCTTTTCATTTTTTAATCTCCTATAATATTATTTAATCTGCTTGCCTTCTTAACCAAGCTGGAATATTTAAGTAATTCAAATCATCATTGTTATTTAAATCTAATTCACCATTTTTATGCGCTATGTTCTGCTTACTTTTTTTCTCTTCTGCCTTTTGATTTATCTCCTTTTCTTTTCTTTTGTACTCTTCTTCTTTTGCATAATTGTTTAATTCAGATGAATCGTGATTACCCTGATCCAAAGTACTATTGAGATTCCCACAATCATCAAGGACCGAATTACTTAGTCCTTCATTCTCTTCATATATAATTTTTTCGGAAATTGGATTATGTGCTGCGGGATCAAGCACTATATCAACTTTTACTTCTTCATTAACATCCTCTTGTATTGAATTATCCATGCCGGTTGCCACTACTGTGACTTTTAGTTTTTTATTAAGAGATCTGTCTATTGTATTGCCTAATATTACTTCTGCTTTATCTTTATCTACTAAAGTATCTATTATGTCCCCAATTGCTTGAAATTCTTTAACAGTTAAGCTGTCGTCTGATGCAATGTTTATTATTAAACCTTTAGCATTTTTTACATCTATATCTTCTAACAATGGGCTAGCAATTGCTTGTTGAATCGCGTCTTCTGCTCTATCTTGCCCCTCTCCTATTCCACTACCCATCATAGTAGAGCCCGCATTAGACATAACTTTTTTAACATCTGCAAAATCAAGATTAATATCTCCTGGTTTTGTTATTAATTCAGCTATTCCCCCTACAGCTCTTTCAAGAACATCATTGGATTGATTTTTTGCTTGTGACATTGTCATATCGGGGTCAGTTAATAATTTATCATTTGGTATAATTATTAATGAATCAACTTTATCTTTTAATGCCTGAATACCTATCTCAGCATTTTCCATTCTTCTTTTCTTCTCGATTTCCCAAGGCTTAGTAACAACTGCGACTGTTAAAATATTTAACTCCTTTGCTAATTCTGCAATAACTGGAGAAGCCCCTGTACCAGTTCCTCCACCCATGCCTGCAGTTATAAATAACATATCGCAACCCTCAATAACCTCTCTTAACCTCTCTTTGTCTTCTAATGCTGCTTTCCTACCAACTTCTGGATCTGCGCCAGCTCCTAATCCCTTAGTAATACCTAACCCTATTTGAAATTTAGAGTTTTGACTTACTGAATTATTTGCTAAATCTTGTGAATCTGTATTTACACATATAAAATCAACACCACTAACTTCATTTTTAATCATATGTTCGATAGCATTATTGCCACATCCGCCAACTCCAATAACTTTAATATCAGCTTTTTGCTCACACGTATCGTTTAATTCAAAAGACATTACGAACCTCCGGGTTTTTAAATGTATATTTCTTACTGTTTTCAATTTCTATTGAAACTTTTTCCTGAAAGTCCAAGATATTATCTGGACTAACGTTTAATATTCTTAATGAATCTGTAGCAATTTTTTTAAATACTGGCGCTGCAACTTCACTTCCAAAATATTGCTCTGTTCTTGGTTCATTTATTACTACAACAATAATTAATTTAGTTTTTTCAATTGGTGTCATACCAGAAAAAATTGATATATGTTCCTTAGTATAATTTCCATCTGTATATGCTCTTGCAGTTCCGGTCTTGCCACCTACACTGTACCCCTCTACAGATGCTTTTCTTCCACCACCTTTTGTAACAACTTTTTTAAGAACATCTTTTACCTTGTTAAAACTATCTTCATATTTCTTTGTTTTATCTTCATTAAAATTTTTGTTTTTTATAATTCTTGGATTAATAACTTGACCTTCATTTGCTATTACGGCATACGCTTTTGCAAGTTGAAGAGGTGTTGTTTTTAAACCATATCCGTATGCATGAGTTGCTAATTTTGCTTTATCCCAACCACTATAATGATTTAGCTGCCCATCTTGTTCTGCTGGAAAATTAATATCTATTTTTTCTCCTATCCCAACATATTCTAATAAGTTGTAATAAATCTTTTTATCAAATGATTGAGCCATTTTTACAATTCCGATATTACTTGAATAAACAACAACGTCTTCAGCTGTTAAACCATCACCTAAATTTTTCCAATCTGTAATAGAATAATTGCCAACACGTAATCCAGCACTAGTATCATACTTACTATTGAAGAGACTTATCTTTTTAGAATGTAAGCCAGCTGCTAACACAAATGGTTTTATTGTCGACGCAGGTTCTATTGATTCTATTATTGCTCTATTTTTTGCCTTTTCATCAGAATAAGATCCAGGTAGATTAGGATCATAAGATGGGTAATTAGCTATAGCTAAAATATCTCCATTTATGCTGTCTAATATTACAACAGAACCAGCTTTTGCATTGACCTTGTTTACTTGTTTTTTAAGTTCACGATAAGCAACATATTGCAATCTTATATCGATTGTTAATTCTAGATTTTTCCCTTCTTTTGGTTGTTTTACTAATCTAATTTCTTTTACAATTTTTCCATTCCCATCCTGCTTAACAATTTTTATACCATTTTCTTCAGATAAAAGTTCATCAAAAGATAATTCTAATCCCATTTGTCCTTCGTGATTATTATTTGTTTTTCCAATTAGAGGAGCAAGCACCTCTCCTTCTGGATAAAATCTTTGCATTTCTTTTTCAAAATATAATCCACTTAAATTTAATTTTTTTATTTCATTAACTACTTCTGAATCTAAATATCTTTTTATGCGTATATATTTTTTATTTTCTTTTCCATCAGTTTGTTTAACAAGGGATTTATATGTTATGTTTAGTAAATTACACATTTTTATAATGTTATTTTTGTTTTTATAGAATTTCTCTGTATCGTTAATTATTAAAGCATCCATTTGTAAACTTTCTGCCAAAATATTATTATTTCGATCAACTATAGATCCACGGTTTGTCAAAATAATACGCTCTTTAATTACATTATCTTCAAGTAGACCTGAGTACTTCTTGGATTCAGTGTATTGAAGAGTAAAACACCTCCATAGTATTATGATCACTGATAGCACTACTAATATAGTAATGAAATCTTTTCTACTTAATATTTTAGTGGGATTATTCATTTATGCGTATAAATCTCCTGGTCTTTGGTATCTTCATATTTAATTTATTTATAGCGTCTTTTTCTATTTTACTGTGTGATGCATAAGCTCGAACCTCATTTCTCAATTTATTCCGTTCATTCAGTAATTTATATTTTTGATCTGTATATTTTTGTAAATTTCTATATTGCGTTCTTGTCAAATGCTCGACCCATACAATGCCAAAGGAAAAAGATATATTTGAAAAAATTAATATAATTATTAATATAATTTTAAAATTATTCATATTCTTTCCGCCACTCTTAATCTTGCACTTCTAGATCTAATATTTTCTTGTATTTCTTCTTCTGTAGCTTTTAATGGAATTTTAATTTTTTTAAGTAAAATATTTTGATTAATATTTATTATTGGTAACTTTCTAATAATATCTTTTCCAGAAGAATATTTATTAATAAAATTTTTTACAATTCTATCCTCAAGTGAATGAAAACTTATTACTACTAATCTTCCTTTAATACTTATAACTTTAAGACAATCATCTAAAATTTTTTCTAACTCTTGTAATTCTTTATTTATAAAAATTCTTATAGCTTGAAAACTTTTTGTAGCCGGATTCTTCTTTATAGACTCTTTTTTTGGATAACAGTCGCTTATTATTTTAGACAAATCTAATGTCGTTTTTAAATTATTATCTTCTATGGCTATTTTTATTGCTTTAGCTATTCTAAATGAATATTTTTCTTCACCATATTTTTTTAACACTTTACTAATTTCTTCAACTGTTGCTTCTTGCAACCATAAAAGAGCTGTCATATGAGTTGCTCTATCCATTCTCATATCAATTGGCCCTTCCTTCATAAAACTAAATCCTCTGCTTGCATCATCTAATTGTGGCGAAGAAACTCCTAAATCTAACAAAATACCGTCAACCTTATTTGTTTTAGTATGTTTTTCTACTATATTAACTATATTGCTAAAATTATTTTTTTCAAAAATAAATCGTTTATCTTTTATAAAATTATTTTTTACATAATCTTCGGCATCTTTGTCTTTATCTATTGCTATTAATTTTCCGTCATTACCTAGACTTTTTAAGATGTTTTCTGAATGACCGCCTCTTCCAAATGTGCAATCAACATATGTGCCGCCATGAACTATATTTAGACCTTTGATTACTGATCTCAACATGACAGGACTATGTGGAAAATTCATATTTTCTCCTAAAGTTTTAATTCGCTTAATGCACCGTTACTAAAATCATTTTTATTTTGCTCTGAGATCCATCTTTTTATATTTCTATTCCACAGAGTTTCTGACCATAATTCAAATTTATTGCCTTGTCCTAGCAGCACTACCTTTGGATGAGCTGATTCAGAGGCTTCCGCAGGAGGAGTTATTTTAGAAGCAGGCAGATTGTAATTCCTGCGTTTAACGGGTTTTTTAGGTGTTTTAATACTTGCATATTCTCTTAAAGGAATTGGAATTAAGAACCTACCTTGCGTATCAATTTCAGATTCTGTAGCGTGTCCAATTAATAACCTTTGAATGAACCTAGCTTCTTTATTATAAGAAGGCAATTCAGAAAGTTTTTTTTCTATAACAGCCCAATTACTTTGTGTATAAATTAATAAACATTTATCTTTATCCGCGGTTATTACTAATTTATTTGCATCAAAATCACTTCTATACCTTTGAGGCATTGAAGCTCTTCCCTTAATATCTATACTTAAATTACTGATACCTTTAAACATTTTTTCTTTATTCCCCACAATTACCCACTTATAGCCACAATAATGCAACATATTAATTTAAAGTCAAGTTTTCTATATTTGTCAATAACTTACATAATAATTGCATATTATGAAACTATCAAAATATTATAGATATAAGGGGTTATCCTAAGAAACTACATTAAGTTACGTAATAATTTATATACTTAGATATTAAATAAAATGAGTCGACCTATAAGCTGGGTTCTGTTAAATGCAATCATTAATCTTGTATGCATGTCGCCATACACATCTAGCGGCCTACCCAAAAGCAGTACGAGTAGTACTAATACTTTTCTATTTGGCCTTGCTCCGAGTGGGGTTTACCATGCCAGCAATATTACTATTACTGCGGTGAGCTCTTACCTCACCATTTCACCCTTACAATTTTCATTGCGGTATATTTTCTGCTGCACTTTCCGTAAGTTCACACTTCCCAGGAGTTACCTGGCACTCTACTCTATGGAGCCCAGACTTTCCTCTTTATAAAAAATAAAGCGATTACACAGTCGACTCAAACTTTATTAGATAATAAAAACTATTTCTTTGCAAGATTAAGGTATTTTTTATACATAAAATTTTTATTTAAATTATACTTTTTACATACAATTTTTATAGCTGTATTAAATGAAATATCATTATCTAAAAGCAAATTAATGAAATTAACTAATTCATCCTCTGATATATCTCTATCAATAATATCGTCTTTAGGAATTATAAAAACAAATTCACCTTTTAATTTTTCATTATTATTTTTTGCAAAATAGTTTAACCAGTCTACAACGCTTAGTAACTTAATTTCTTCATATATCTTTGTAATTTCTCTAGCAATAATTACTATTTTATCACCACCATATATTTCTTTAATGTCTTCTAGGGTTTTGATAACTCTATTTGGAGATTCAAAAAAAACAAAAGAAAAGTTATTAAGTTTATTTTCTGATATAACTGCTATTTTTTGAGAATTTTTTTTTGGTAAAAAACCAATAAACGTAAAATCATTAGATGCGTAACCGCTTACAGATATTGCGGATATAACTGATGATGCTCCAGGAATAGGAGAAACATGAATTTTTTTGTTGTGTGCCTCAGAAATAATGATGTCTCCTGGGTCGGATATCGCCGGCGTGCCAGCATCAGAGATTAATGCAATATCCTTACCTTCTAATAATAAATTAATCAAATACTTACATCTTTGTTTTTCATTATATTTGTGATAACTGATCTGCTTCGTTTTAATTCCATAAAAATTTAGAAGTTTTTTACTATGCCGAGTATCCTCTGAAGCAACAAGATAAACTTTTGATAATATCTCGACAGCGCGATATGTAATATCATTTATATTACCAATTGGTGTCGCAACAACATATAATACACCGTAATTATATTTTTTTTTTTGAACGGAATTATGCAAAATATTAGACCTAAAAATAGTTACTGTTTCTTAAAATATATTCTAATTATTACACTTAGTATATTGTTTTATGGTTGCAATATAAACTTTATAAAAAGTACTGCAGATATAACAGATAAAAGGGTTGAAAAACCTAAAATTAGTGAGACACAAATCAATATCGATCAATTATTGATAGAAAAAGAAGAAATTGAAATTACTAATTTAACTCCCTTTAAAAAAATTGCTCTTATGCTTCCGGTAACTGGCAAATATTCTAAAATTGGAAAAGCTATATATGCTGGTATTGAATTAGAGTTAAAAAACTATACAGAAGAATACAGGCCTGAACTTATTATTTATGATACTGGTGATCAAATTAATATAAAAAAAATTTACAAGGAAATATTATTTGAAAATTTTGACTTCGTTATTGGCCCACTTCAAAAAGAATTTATAAATAAAATTATAAATTATGGCTCAGAATCATTACCAATTCTGACTCTTAATTATTCTGATAATTTAAAAAGACATTCAAATTATGTTTACCAATTTGGATTGCTGCCTGAAGATGAAGCAATATGTATAGCAGAAAAGGTAATAATAGATGGGAATGATAATGCAACAATTCTTTATCCAGATAATTCTTGGGGAGTAAGAATTGCTGAATCATTTATATTCAGATTTGAAGAACTTGGAGGAAATATTATTAATAAAGCTAGTTATCAAGAAGGTGATAAAAAAATTAATAATATAATTAGAAATCTTCTAAAGATAGAAGACAGTATAAAAAGAAAAAAGAAAATTGAAGATTTATTAAATACTAAATTACAATATAAACCTCATATAATTAATGATTTAAATACAATTTTCTCGGTTGGAACTTCTAGCGATATGAGATCTATAAAACCCCAATTTAACTTTAATTTTGCTGAAGATATTCCATTTTATTCTACATCTCATATATATAATGGTGTAAATGATAAAGAGCTAAATGATGATCTAAATAACATAAAATTTTGCGACATTCCTTGGCTTTATAATCAAAATCATATAGATGAAAAAATATCTTTCATGGAAAATATTGAGAAAAAATATTTATTAAGATTTATAGCATTGGGAATGGACTCTATAAAAATCTTATCTAATATAGATAGTTTAATTTTAAATAAAAATAAATATTTACCTGGTGATACTGGCCACTTAAAAGTTGATGAATTTAATAGAATTAGAAGAGATCCAATAGTTGTTCAATTTAAAAATGGCAAAGCAAGAAAAATTCCTTTTTAACTAAATGCTAAATAAAAAACATATAAATAATTTTCAAAATATACTACCAAAAAACTATGTGCTTAGTGAGCCGGGTGACTGCTGGGCATATGGATATGATAATAGCAAAATGCATGTAATGCCTGAATGTGTTTTATTTGCTAACAATAAAGATCAAATTCAAAATATTATTAAATATTGTTTTACTGAAAATATATCTATAACAGCAAGAGGCAGAGGAACTGGGAATACTGGAGGTTCAGTTCCAATTAATAATTCTATTGTGCTTTCTCTTGAAAAAATGAATAAAATTTTAAATATAGATACTAAAAATCGACTTGTGGTCGTAGAACCAGGAGTTATTAATAAAGACTTACAAGATAAACTATATAATCTAAATTTTTTCTGGGGGCCTGACCCATCAAGTCTAGAATATTCAACAATAGGAGGGAATATAGCTAATAATTCTGCTGGTCCTAGAGCCGTAAAATACGGCACACCAAGAGACAATATACTTGGATTAGAGTTTGTTTCAGGAACCGGAGATATTCATAAGACTGGTGTCAAAACCTCAAAAGGGGTAGTGGGTTTAGATCTAACAAGGTTATTTACAGGTTCAGAAGGCATTCTTGGTGTATTAACACAAGCAACTTTAAAAATACTTCCTTTAAATAAATCAATTAAAACTATTGAGATTACATTTGAAAGTATTATTGATGCTTCAGAAATGATAATTAGCTTAATGTCACAGCCTATTACTCCATACACACTGGAATTTGTTGATAGTGAATCAATAAAATTGATAAATTTAATAAAACACAATCATTATGATCAAAATACAAAAGCTGGAATACTTTTAGAAATTGATGGTGAAGATGAATATATAGATTTAATGCTAAAAAAAATTATTAGCATAATAAAAAAAAATAAATTAAAAAAAATTACAGTTGCAAAGAATCCATTAGAAGTAAAAAAATTATGGGCTGCAAGAAAATCTTTATCACCAGCACTACAATCAATAGGCAAATATAAAATAAATGAAGATATTGCTGTACCAATATCTAACCTTACAAATCTACTTAATAAACTTGAAGAAATTTCAAAGGAATACAACATAAAAATAGTAAATTTTGGGCATGCTGGTAATGGGAATATTCATGTTAATTTAATATTTCAGTCTGAAAAAGAGAAAAACTCAGAAAAAACAATAAAATGTTTGGATGAGATCTTTGACCTAGTATTGAATCTTAAGGGTACTATTTCTGGAGAACATGGTATTGGTATTATCAAAAAAAATTACATACAGAAAGAAATCAATAAAGAGACATTAATTTTGATGAAGAATATTAAAAATCAATTTGACCCTAAAAATATACTAAATCCTAACAAATCAATTTAATATAAGTCTCTTATCTCTTCCTCTTGCTCAGATAAATTTTCAGTAAAGGATTTTCTTTCAAATAATCTGTCCGCATATTTTAATAATGGTTTTGCACTTTTAGGTAAATCAATACCATATTCTGGAAGTCTCCATAATATTGGCGCCATACTGCAATCTACAAGACTAAAATCATCACTTAGGAAATATTTTTTCCCTTGTATAAAATCCAATGAAATCATAAGGTTTTCTTTTAAATTTTTCTTTGCTGTAGCTGATTTTTTTTCTCCACTTGATTTTATATCATCTAACAAGCCATATAAATCTTTTTCTATATAATATAGAACCATTCTAGTCTTAGCTCGAATAACAGGATCAACTGGCATAAGTGGTGGATGAGGAAATCTTTCATCCAAATACTCCATAATAACTCTTGATTCATGAAGAACTAAATTCCTATCAACAAATGTTGGAGTTGTGTTATTAGGATTTAAAGCAATTAAATCTTCATTGTTTTGACCGGGAATAATATCCTCAACATTAAAAACTAAATCTTTTTCTCCAAGGACTATTCTCACTCTATGCGATTGCGCGTTATTTGGATCAGAATAAAGTGTCATAGTATGCATAATAAAGTCCTATTTAATGTAGTTATTTTATGTCTTTCCAAAATTCTTTCTTTGTATAATAGGCTATAATTGTAAAAATAAAGATAAATATTAATACCCAAAACCCAATTGAATGTCTTTTTAGTTTGGCAGGTTCGGAAACATAAGTTAAAAAGTTAGTGATATCATTAGTCATTTTCTGATACTTAATTTCACTATATATTCCGTCTGAAACTTTCTCAAAGCTAACTGGATTATTGTAAGAATCCAAAACAAGCTTTCGTGATCCTTGTAAACTAACAAGTATATGAGGCATAGCAGTATTTGGATAAACTAAATTATTAAATCCTGTCGGTCTATCATCATCCTCATAGAATGTATTTAAATATGAATATACCCAATCTCCGCCTTTTGATCTTGCAATTAAACTTAAATCTGGAGGAACTGCTCCAAACCATAGTTCTGCATCGGAAGGTTTCATAGATATTGCCATAGTTTCGCCTATTTTTTTATTAGTAAAAACTAAATTTTTAAAAAATAACTCTTCTTCTACTTCTATGTCTTTTGCTAACGCACTAAATCTCATATATTTCAAAGAATGACATCCCATACAATAATTAACAAAATACTTTGCTCCTCTTTGTAGTGATGCTGTATTATTTATTCCATTACTATATTTATAATCTGAAATTAAAGAGCTCTTTGGAGAAGAAGCAAAAGATAAATTACTAAATAATGATATAAAAATAGGCAAAAGAATATATATTTTATTCATTCCGTCAGCCTCTCTGGAACTTCTTTCTCTTTATTAAAATTAGTAAATAAAGGTAATAAAGACATTAATAAAACAAAACTACCAACCAGAACAAGACCCACTAATAAATTAATATAATTATCTGCACTTATTCTTAAAATATCATAAATAGACAATAACGATATTAATGTAAATGAAAATGCATAACTATATAAAGAATCCCTAGATTGGCTATAAAAATATAATAGCGTAAAAAAAAGAAAATACATTTGGCTAAATCTCAAAGCTAACTCGCTATAAAGTGGTGTTACAGACTTTACTCCCAACCATCCTAAAACTAAAAAACTAATAACAAAAACAAAAAGATTTATTTTAAACAATAAGCTTCTATATCTAATAGATTTAATTGGATTGCTATCAATCCATGGTAAAAAAAATAACACTATAATAGAAAGTGCCATAGCTAATGCCCCATATGCTGGGTCTGGAATAGCCCTTAAAATAGAATAAAAAGGCGTAAAATACCAAATTGGAGCAATGTGTTCAGGGGTAACTAATGGATTCGCTGGTATAAAATTAGCATTCTCTAGAAAATATCCCCCCATTTCAGGAATATAAAAAACTGTAAGAGCAAATAAAAACAAAAAAACACCTATTCCAACGAAATCTTTAACTGTGTAGTAAGGATGAAAAGGAATGCCATCTAGTGGATTTCCTTCGGAGTCTTTATTTTTTTTAATTTCTACACCGTCAGGATTATTAGAGCCAACTGTATGCAAAGCTGCTAAATGTAAAAAAACCAATAATAAAATCACCATTGGTACAGCAACAATATGTAAAGCATAAAATCTAGTTAGTGTAGGATCAGATATTGCAAAGTCTCCTCGAATCCAAACTGCAAGATCTGGTCCAACAAAAGGAACTGTACTAAACAAATTTATAATTACTTGAGCTCCCCAATATGACATTTGTCCCCATGGAAGCAAATAACCCATAAAAGCTTCAGCCATTAATGCTAAATATATAAAAACACCAAATAACCATATTAATTCTCTTGGCTTTTTAAATGATCCATACATCAAAGCTCTAAACATGTGTAAATATACAACAATAAAGAAAGCAGATGCTCCGGTAGAATGCATATATCTTATAAGCCAACCCAAATTAACATCACGCATAATAAATTCTACAGAATCAAAAGCTAATTTAGCATCAGGTTTATAATGCATAGTTAAAAATATCCCTGTAAAAATTTGCAAAAATAGGATTAAAAAAGCCAAAGAACCAAAAAAATACCAGAAATTAAAATTTTTTGGAGCATAATAATTCGTTAAGTGATCTCTAATAAAGCTTAAAATTGGTAACCTTGAGTCAATCCAACCAATTACACCAGATGGTTCAGTTTTTTCACTCATGACTTACCCTTTACTTTTTTCATCATTGGTAGGTAACTCACCAACAATTATTGTGTTTTCATCTACAAATCTATATGGTGGCACTTTTAAATTTGCTCCTGCAGGGCTTCCACTTTCAACTTTACCAGCTAAATCAAATTTAGATCCATGGCATGCGCAAAAAAACCCTCCCTGCCAATCTTTACCTAGATCACCATCATTTCTGTCTGGTTTATATGCAGGATTACAACCCAAATGAGTACAAATTCCTTCCAAAACTAAAATCTCTGGTTTTAATGATCTGAACTTATTTTTTGCAAATTCTGGTTGTTGTTCAATATTTTCTGACATCGGATCCTTATACTTCCCTTCATTTGTATCAATACTATCAAGCATACTCTTTGTTCTTTTAACAATCCAAACCGGTTTTTTTCTCCATATTAAATCAATTTTTTGACCTTCTTCCAAGTTACTGATATCAACTTTTACTGGAGCTCCTGACGCTTTTGCTTTTGCACTTGGTGCCATTGATGATAAAAATGGCCATAAAGTAGCCGCCGCACCAGTTCCACCTACTAGTGTTAAGCTACCTGATAAAAATTTTCTTCTGCTATTATCGGGATTGTCCTTAGACATTGATAAATTTCCTTACTCTTAATATTTATAACTTGCCGTATTCTAGCATAATGTTATGTTTTTTTGCGCGAAAAATTTTTAAATTATTAAATTTTTCAGAGATTTTATAAATATATCATTCTCTTTTTTTGTACCTACAGTTACTCTTAAACAGTTTTTTAACCTAGGTGTATTCGACATATTTTTTATTAATATATTGTTTTCTAAAAGCCTACTAAAGACATCATCTGCCGATCCTTTTAAAATTTTAAATAATATAAAGTTTGTTCTACTATCAAAAACTTTAATTTTATCAAATTTCATCATTTGATTAATTAGAGAAGATCTTAATTCTACTATCTGCTCGCATTGTTTGTCTAAAAAAACGTTATTTTCCATTGAAATTTCACTGATTTTTTGAGATATAGAATTTATATTAAATGGTAATCTGATTTTGTTAATTTGCTTTATTAAATATTTATCTCCAAATAAATAGCCTAATCTAATTCCTGCTAAGCCTATCTTTGAGAAAGTTTTAATTATTATCAAATTATTATACTTTCCAATATCTTTAATAAATGTTTCTCCAGAGAAAGCGCCATATGCCTCATCTATAACCACTACTCCATTTGTTTTTTTAATAATTAAATTAATATCTTCTTTGCTCCACAAGTTTCCTGTTGGGTTGTTAGGAAAAGCAAGAAATATAACTGCAGGATTTAATTCTTCAATTTTTTTCAACATTAAATTTATATCTAAACTAAAATCTTCGAATAAAGGAACTTCTTCAAATCTAAGACCCAATACTTGGGAAATTTTTTGATACATACTAAAAGATGGTGTTGGAGATAGTATTATATTTTCTGATTTTAAAAATGTTAAACAAATTAACTGAATAAGTTCATCAGAACCATTGCCAATAATCATGTCATATTTGTCATTTATCTCATACTTTTTAAGTAATTTTGATCTTATGGTTTCACAAGCAGCATCAGGATATCTATTTAAATTAATTATTGCTGAAACTGGTGAATTGGATAATTTAATATTTAATTCTAAATCAAATGGATTTTCCATCGCATCTAATTTAACCATATTTTTGGATGACATAACCTTATATTCTTCTAAAATATTAATATCTTCTCTAAAAAAATTATTAAATTTATTTTTCATTATCTTTATCTTCGGTTTCTCTTAACATGGCTGATTCTTTATGTGCAAACAAACCTTCTGCATTTGCAATTATTTTTGAATGTTTTGCTAAAATTTTTGATGATTCTTCTGAACACTGAATAATATTTGATCTTTTTTGAAAATCATAAACTCCTAATGGAGATGAAAATTTTGCAGTGCCTGCAGTTGGCAAAACATGATTTGCTCCTGCACAATAATCTCCGAATACTTCTGGCGTATACTCACCTAAAAATATTGCACCAGCATTTTTAATTTTATCTAAATAATTTTCACTATTTTCTATTGATAATTGCAGATGCTCAGGCGCTATATTATTTGATATCTCAATAGCTTCATTTATGTCAACAGAATTAATAAAAAGACCAAAATTATTTAATGATGACTCTATAATATCTTTTCTCTCTAAAGTTGATAATTTTTTCGACATAAATTCTTCTACTTTATTTATTATATTGATATCAGGAGAAATTAATATAGATTGAGATAATTTATCATGCTCTGCCTGAGAAAATAAATCAGCTGCTAACCACGAGATATTAGCTTTTGAATCAGCTATAATCAATATTTCCGAAGGACCGGCAAAATTATCGATACCAACTTCACCATAAAGCTCTTTTTTTGCTTCTGCAACGTATTGGTTTCCAGGCCCTACTATCATATCAACCTTTGGAATTGTTTCAGTTCCGTAAGCTAAAGCAGCTACAGCATGGGCTCCACCTATCCTAAAAATACGATCAACACCGCCTAAATAAGCTGCAGCTAATACCAAATTATTTATTTCACCATTAGGTGATGGAACAACCATAATAATTTCATTAACACCTGCAACCTTTGCAGGAATTGAATTCATTAAAACACTTGAAGGATATGCAGCTGAGCCTCCAGGAACATAAATACCAACTTTATCTATTGGAGTTACTCTCTCACCCAGCTTAATACCTTCGCTATTATAATTCCAAGATTCTGTTTTTTGACGAATAGCAAATTCTTCTATTCTTTTTTTTGCAAATTTCAATGCAGCTAATTCCTCTGGTAAAATTTCATCTATAGCAGCTAAAAATTTTTCTTTAGAAACCTCTAAATCTTTTGCGTTTTTAACAATATAATTGTCAAATTTTTTAGAGAAAGAAACTAATGCATTATCGCCGTTTTCTTTAACTTCATAAATAATTTCTTTTACACTACTTTTTATATCAGAAGAATTTATCTTTCTCTGAAAAATATGTTTTTGCAATATCTCAGAAAAAAATTTATCGTTAGAATTAATTTTTTTAATATTAAGCATTAATTTTTCGCTGTTTAACAGCTTCTGATAATAAATATAAAGCCTTTTCGGTATCTTCCCAACCAATACAAGCATCTGTAACACTTTTCCCATATACTAAATTAGAGTCATTAATATTTTGGTTGCCCTCAACAAGATTGCTTTCTATCATCAAACCTTTTATTCTTTTTTCACCAGTACGAAGTTGTTCACAAAGATTTTCTACAACCAACATCTGTTTTTTATAATCTTTCATACTATTTGCATGACTACAATCTACAATAATCTGTTGTGGTAAATTTGCTTTATCAAGACGCGCAGAAACATCATCTATACTTTTAGAATCATAGTTAATTTTATTACTTCCGCCCCTTAAAATTACATGGCAATAAGGATTACCACTAGTTGAAAATATCGCGGAGTTACCTTCTTTAGTAACTGACAAAAAATGATGTTCACCTGATGCAGATTTTATTGCATCAAATGTAATTTGAAGATTACCATCAGTGCCATTTTTAAAACCAATCGGGCATGATAGTCCGGATGCTAATTCCCTGTGACATTGACTTTCAGTTGTTCTAGCACCAATTGCTCCCCAACTAATTAAATCCGCTATATATTGTGGGCTGATTAAATCTAAATATTCAGTTCCTGTAGGAATTTCTAAATTAATTATATCTAATAATAATTTTCTCCCAATTCGTATGCCTTGATTAATTTTAAAACTACCGTCAAGCATTGGATCATTTATTAAACCTTTCCAACCAATTGTTGTTCTAGGTTTTTCAAAATATACCCTCATTATTATAAACAAGTTATCAGATACTTCGTCTGATAATTTTTTTAATTTATTTGCGTAGTCTATAGCAGCATCTGGATCATGGATTGAACAAGGGCCCACAACTACAAAAAGTCTTTCGTCTTTTTCATCTAATATATTTTCAATAATTTTTCTAGAATTTAAAATTGTCTTTGCTGCGCTTTCATTTAAAGCAATCTCTTGCCTCACTTCTTCTGGAGTGCTTAATTCTTGCATCTCTACTATTCTTAAATCATCAGTTTTAAATGTCATAATAATTAACTATATAATTTTTTCAAAAGCACTAATAATATTTTCAACTGATTCTGTTTTAATCTTCATTGATGCTTTATTAGTTATTAATTGAGCACTAACATCAAAAATTGAATCAATTTCTTCTAACCCATTCGCTTTTAAAGTCATACCACTATCTACTAAATCTACAATATAATCCGCTAAACCAAGTACAGGAGCTAGCTCCATTGATCCATATAATTTTATTATATCAACTTGTTTCTTTTTTTTAATAAAATAATCGGTTGCGCATTTTACATATTTTGTAGCAACTTTAATCCTTCCCTCTGGATTGCAATTTGGCAAAGAAGCTAAAACCATTCTACATTTTGATATATTAAGATCCAGTGGTACATATATATTATTTGCAGAATACTCAATTAAAGTATCTTTACCAACAACTCCTAAATCGGCAGCTCCGTTCCCAACATATGTTGGTACATCAGAAGCTCTAACTATAACTAGTTTTAATTTATTATTATTTGTTTCATAAATTAATTTTCTAGAATCATTCATGTTCTCTATAGTTTCTATACCCATGCTTTTTAAAATCTCCATGGTTTCTTTTAGAATCCTTCCTTTAGATATAGCTATTACAATATTATCTCTTATATTCATTGTGGCAATCTCTTGATGTTGGCGCCAAGTTTTGTTAATTTTTCTTCAATACACTCATAGCCTCTATCTATATGATAGATTCTATCTACAACTGTCTCACCTTTTGCAACCAAACCAGCTAAAATTAAACTTGCTGAAGCTCTTAAATCAGTAGCCATAACAGGCGCACCTGTTAAACCTTTTACTCCCCGTATTAATGCTGTATTTCCATTTATATCAATGTCAGCACCCATTCTAACTAACTCCTGAACATGCATAAACCTATTTTCAAACACTGATTCAATTACTTTGCTTTTACCTGAAGCAACAGAATTTAATGCTATAAATTGAGCCTGCATATCTGTAGGAAAATCCGGATATGGGTTCGTAGTTATATTAACCGCTTTTAACTGAGAATTTACTTTTATTTGAATCTTATCTTCATTTATAGAAATATTTGCTCCTGCATTTTTGAGTTTATCAATAATAACTTTAATTGTATCTGGTCGAGTATGAGTAAGAGTTAATTCGCCTTTTGTGATAGCAGCAGCAACAAGAAATGTTGCTGTCTCAATTCTATCTGGTAAAACATCATAACTGCACCCTGATAAATTTTTTACGCCATCAATTATTATTTCCGAAGTTCCATCTCCTCTTATTTTTGCACCCATTAATCTTAAACAATTTGCTAAATCAATAATTTCTGGTTCTTTAGCTGCATTTTTTATTATTGTTTGACCAGATGCTAATGTAGCAGCCATTATTAAATTTTCAGTACCAGTTACAGTAGCAATAGGCAGTGATATTTTTGCGCCTTTGAGCTTTTTAGCTTTTGCTATTATATAACCATTATCGACTTTAATATTTGCGCCCATTGCTTTTAAACCTTCAATATGAAGATTCACAGGTCTTGATCCAATAGCGCATCCTCCGGGCAAAGAAACTTTTGCCTCACCGAAGCGTGATAATAATGGGCCAAGTACGAGAATAGATGCCCTCATAGTCTTAACCATTTCGTAAGGAGCATAAAATTTATTTACAGATGATGTATCAATACTTACCTTCATTTTTTCATCAATACTTAAAATAGCACCCATCTCTGTAAGCAATGAAATTGTTGTAGTTACATCTTGTAGGTGCGGAACATTTCCAAGAATAACCTCTCCGTCACTAAGAAGACTTGCTGCTAATATTGGTAAAACTGAATTTTTTGCGCCTGATATTTTTACTTCACCTCTTAAAGATTGCCCACCAGTTATCAATAATTTTTCCATTTGTCAGGACTCGGATTCTAATCTTCTTATTACAGATTCAATTCCTTTTTCCTTAATTTCTGGCAATAAACTTTTTCTTAAACTTTTTACTAATCTTAGTCCATTTGCAACAACTTCCACAATTTTCCATTTATCGGATGAATTTCTCATAACATAAATAACTTGAAACGCAGGTTTTCCCTGCCCAATGGACAATTCTGTTTTTACTATATAAAACCCTTTAGATTCCGATGTGCTAATTATAGCTATTTTTGAGCTTGAATACTCGACTATAGTTTTTGCATATATTCTGATTAACTGTTTTTTTAAAGCCAATTTGAATCTGTCTTTTTGCGTATCTGAAATTTGTTTATAATTTTTTTTCCCAACAATACTTTTTATTAATATATCAAAATCAATTATTGGCCCAAGTACAGTATCTACTCTTTTGTAAAATGAAGTAATATCATCTTCATATAATGTTTTATTTGCTTTTACATCAGAAAATAAACTATTTGCAGCAGTTAGTATTACATTTTCAGGGGTTTCATTATTTGCATACGACAAGGTGTTCCCTAATATCATTAAAGGAATAATGAAAATGGCTAAACTATATAATTTTAATTTTTTCATATTTATATTATTTCACATAATGATACGATTCATCAAGATACATCATTGATATTTTCCTTTCCCAAAGGTTTAAACATAATTAATAACGATGGCAACAAGGTTAATGACGCTAAAAGCGCTGTCAACATTGCCAAACCTGTTAAAAGACCAAAATATATAGTTGGAATAAAATTTGATAAAGATAAAATTGAAAACCCAATTACTATTATTGAAGATGTGTAATACATTGCTTTGCCAATACTTCCGTGGCAGATTTTCACTGATTCAGAATAATTCTTGTTTTCTGAAAACTCTCTCTTAAATCTAATGACATAATGTATTGTATTATCTACAGCTATCCCAACACTTATAGCTGCTATTGTGATTGTCATAAGATCTAAAGGGATAGACTTTAAGCCCATGAACCCAAGAACAAATGTTGCAGGAAGAATATTTGGTATTATTGCTATTACTGCCAAATAAAATGATCTAAATAAAATAATAAACATAAACATTATAGAAATAAAAACAAAACCAATAGTTTGAATTTGAGACGAAAATAAACTTTGCAACATATTGTTATATAAAACCAACATATTTGTTGTGTTAAAATTTTCTTCCAAATAATTCATATCTTTAGCTAAAAAATTCTCTACTCTCTGTATAAACTCTTTTCTATTTAATCTTTTGTCTGAATCAATAACTCTTAATGTTATTCTAGTCTGAGTCTCATCAGCTGATAGATAAGGATCTAATAAAACTTCTCTAACTTCTTCTGAAAGGGAATCTTTAATAGCGCCTACCTGCAAGTCAGATAATGGTTCATCGTCATTTAAGCCTATTGCTAATTTATATAAAGTTGCCAATGATAATACTTTTCCTGTTTCAGGTTGATCCTCTAAAAAATTATGTAACTTAACTATTTCTCTTAATTTCGGGTTACTTAACCAATAACCTTCAATTTCATCTTCATCGTCTCCTAAAATATCTGCTAAATCACTCAATTCAAAATCATCATCATCTTCTTCCTCTTCTAAAAAAATTTCTTCAGCATCTTTTTTACTAGGCTTATCAATTATTATATCTAAAGGAGTTGTGCCTCCTAATTTTTCGTCAATTTCTAACATACCTTTATAAATTTCTGTATCAGAATGGAAATAATCAATAAATCTATTCTCAACTTTTATTTGTGAAACACCAAAAGCGCTTATTAAAAAAATTAGAAAAGATCCAAATATAATTTTTCCAAAATTATTTATTGAGAAAAAAGCAAATCTTTTAGTGATGTTTTTTGTAATATCACTTTTCTCGTTAATGATTTCATTAGGTAACACCATTAAAATTGTAGGGAAAACAATAAAAGTAATGATAAAAGCTGAAGTTATTCCAACTGTCATCATATGTCCAAAATCAATAACTGGTCTTATACCGCTTACAACTAAAGATGCAAAAGCTACTATTGTGGTCAACGAAGTGTATACGCATGGGATAAACATATAATGTATTGTTTCAGCAATAATATCTTTTTTTTCTTTATTTAAATTTTTACAATGTAATTCTCTGTACCTAACAGCTAAATGTATTGTCATAGACATAGTTATAACTAGTAATAAAGCTGGGAAGTTAGAGGAAATAACAGTTATACGCCAATCTATAAATCCAGCTAAGCCACTTACAAAGATTACAGAAATAATGCACCCAAACAATGGGATAATTACCCACCTTATACTTTTAAAAATTATAAATAAAATTAAAACTAAAAATATAAAAACTCCTACTCCAAATTTTTGAATATCTTGAGCAATAAAATCTGTCATGTCTGAAGTAATCATAGGTACTCCACCTAAAAACATTGATGCATTATCTTTATATTTTGAAACAACACCTCTAATATTTTTTATATTTTCTTTTTCCTTTGCAGAATGTTCAGTACTATAATTTTTAAAATTTATCTCTGATTCTTTAAGTAAAATTTTTTCACCAGAAGTTAGCTTTCTAGTTATTCTAATTTCTCTTAAATCATTTCTTTCCTTGAGTAAATCAAAATATTTATTATCTTTTTTAAAATTAACAACTATTA
>LWDU01034373.1_pt2 | contig 34906 bp, 36 predicted proteins | sample 727161 | NCBI WGS metagenome assembly LWDU01 (sample SAMN04566230, study PRJNA314399) | hydrothermal vent metagenome | isolation source: deep sea hydrothermal plume seawater | place: Mexico: Gulf of California, Guaymas Basin | collected 2004-07-11 | reverse complement strand
GGTAAATGATAAAGTGTATTCATTTAAATAAAATTCCATTACTAAGTTTTATAGGATAAGTATAAACTATTTAATATTAAGTGTTTAAAACAAAATCATAATAAAAGTAATTTATAAGGTAAAGATAATGGAATTTTGGGAAATTAGTTTATATTCTCTAGTTCAAGGTATAACAGAATTCTTGCCAATATCTTCTTCTGCACATTTATTTATATTAGAAAGTGTATTCAACTGGTCTATATCTGGAAGAACTATGGCAATCGCAGCGCATTTAGGTTCATTATTTGCAGTAATACTATATTTAAAATATGACATAATTAATATTATTAATTCACTTTTTAAAGTAAAAATTAATAATCTAGATAATAATGTTAAACTTACAAAAAATTTAATAATAATAACTATTCCTATAATTTTGATAGGATTATTTATTTTTAAAAATTTAGATGAAAAATTATTAACTTTAAATATAATTGCATGGTCTAGTATTGTAGGTGCTTCCTTACTCTACTTTGCCGATAACTATAAATCTGAAGAAAGAGATATTTATTCTCTATCTGTGTTAGAGTCTTTATTTATTGGAATAATGCAAGTATTTGCGCTTATACCGGGAGCATCAAGAGTAGGAATGATAATAACTGCTTCAAGGATACTTAATATAACGAGAATTGAAGCCACAAAATTGGGGCTTTATACTAGCTTACCTACTATTATAGGTGCAGTAATATTAGAATCTATATGGTTAATAAATAATGAAATCAATAATCAAGAATACCTATATATTATAATAACATGTATTATGTCTTTTATTTTTGCTTATCTATCTATTATATTTCTAATTAAATGGCTGAGAAATAAGAGCTTTACGCCTTTTATAATATACCGAATATTTCTAGGAATTCTAATACTATGTTTTATTAATATCTAGATATATACCTAAGAAACCTGATACACCAAAAATAACTATTGTAGTTTTGGAATTATTATTAAGATCGACAAGTCAGCCTTTCGAAATATGTTAAATTTATATACATAAATAAATCAAATGAACAAGTAAAAATAGAAGTTATAAATAATACGTATTGATATATTAATATAAAGTGAATGATTACTGAATTTATTAGGCAAATATTAAAAGATGCTATAAAATTTATTGAAAATTGGAGTACAAATGCAAGACACTAATTATGCTTTTTATAAAAACGATTTACCTAAAGATTTAAAATTTTCTAATTGTATAGCAATTGATACTGAAACTATGGGATTAGATTTCAGAAGAGATAGACTATGTCTAGTTCAAATATCAGATGGAGATGGTCTTGCTCACCTTGTACAAATAAGGCAGGATACCCACTACCCTAATTTATCAAAAGTATTAATGAATAATGATATAAAAAAAATATTTCATTTTGCACGTTTTGATTTAGCTGCAATTCAAAAACATATGGGAATATTTTGTGAAAACATTTATTGTACAAAAATTGCTTCAAAATTGATAAGAACCTATACAGATAGACACGGCCTAAAAGAATTATGTAAAGAATTAATTAACATTGATATTTCAAAACAAAAACAAAGCTCTGACTGGGGTAATGATAACCTTAGTGATGAACAATTAAAATATGCGGCGTCAGATGTATTATATCTTCATAAAATAAAAAATGAGTTAGATATAATTTTAAAAAGAGAAAATAGGCATGAATTAGCAGAAACACTTTTTAAGTTTATTGCAACTAGAGCTTATTTAGACTTAAATGGATGGCATGAACCTGATATTTTTGATCATTAAATAATACATGCTTAATCGGGAGCTTAAAATTGTTGCAGTCAAAAGAAATAAATTTAATAAAAAATAATATCAAAGAACAAAAAATTGCGTTATCAAAATTAGAAAAATCAGTAGATATTTCTATAATTAAAGCTATAAACTTATTATATAAAAACAAAGGTAGAATTATTATAACCGGTATAGGAAAAAGCGGTTATATAGGTTTAAAATTATCTGCAACTCTTGCTTCAACAGGCTCACCATCACAATATATTAATTGTGCAGAAGCTAACCATGGGGACCTAGGTGTAATCCAAAAGAATGATATTTTATTAGCTTTATCTAAATCAGGTGAAACAAAAGAAATGTTTTCTATAATAAGTTTTGCTAAAACTAATAAAATTAAATTGATATCTATAACAGCTAATAAAAATAGTTTCTTAGCAAAAAACTCTGATATTGTTTGTTTAATTCCTAATATAGCTGAATCATGTCCTCTTAATTTAGCTCCTACAACTTCTACTACTATGATGCTAGTTTTAGGAGATAGTATTGCTATAGAATTAATGAATAAAAAGAAATTTAAAAAAGAAAACTTTAAAAAAATTCATCCAGGCGGCATGTTGGGCAAGAGCTTACTTTTAGTAAAAGATATAATGCATACTAAAGACAAATTACCATTAATTAAAAATAATAGTACTATGCGCGAAGCTTTGTTAAAAATGACTTCTTATGGATTTGGCTGTGTAGGAGTGATAAATTCTAAAAATATTTTAATAGGTATAATTACAGATGGAGATCTAAGAAGAAATATTAGTAAAAATTTTTTAGACCTACCCATAGAAAAAATTATGACTAAAAACCCTATTACTGTGGAATCTAAAATGAATATTAAAGATACTATAGATATAATGAATAGTAATAAAATTACTACCGTATTTGTAATTGAAAATAGCTCTAAAATACCAAAAGGGATCATTCATATCCATGATTGCATCAAAATTGGGTAGCCATGCATAGACAAGATAAAGCTTTTCATAAAACCTGGTACAAGAATATTCAAAAAAGAGATGCTACAAATATAAATAATTTTAATATTATTAATAATATTTACTTTATCACTAATATATAAATGGGGTCAAAATGTACCTGATATTGAATTATTAAATATAAATAAAACACAAAATTTATACCAACCTGATACTTTAGTTCGTCCTAAAATTTTAATAAAAAATAAATCTAAAAAGCCAATTACAATAGAAGCCATTAAAGCAAAAAAAGATAGCAAAAATTCTAACATAGTAATTTTAGAAAAACCAAAAGGACATTACGCATTATCTAATAAAAAAAATATTTATTTTTACTCTACAAAAGGTATATTAAACAGTAGCAAAGGTATATTACAATTAATAGAAAGTGTTAAAATAGAAACTTCAGATGGAATGAATTTTATAACGAATAATATAGTTTACAATATAAAAAATAATACTGTAAATGGTGAAGATCTAGTTACCTTAGATGGAAAATGGGGAATATTGAAAGGTAAAGGTTTTAGTTATAATATAGAAAATTCTATTACAAATTTTAGAGGCAGGCCAAAACTTTCTTTATACAATAATAAAGGCTATATTAAATGAAACTTTTAATAATATATCTAAAAATAATATATCTATTTTTTTTTCTGTTAATGAAAGTATATGCAGAAGAAACTATTCCTATTGATATTACATCTGATGAGATGCAATGGGATGATAATAAAAGAATTGCTTATGCAATAGGTAATGCAGTTGCTATACAAGGCAATAAAAAAATTACCGCAGCTAAGATAATTGTATATTTAGAAAAAAATAAAGATAATAATGAAATAATATTAATTAAAGCTGAAGGCAATGTAGTGTTTACTTCAATAGATGAAATTGCTACAGGAAAAATTGCTACATATGACTTAGTTAAAAATAATATTGTAATTGAAAATAATGTAACACTTAAAAAAAATGATAATATTATGAAAGGAGAAATTCTTGAAATGGATTTTAATACAGGTATAAGTCAAATAAACAGTATAAAAAATTCAAAGAAAGTAAAGATGCGCTTTCTACCAAAGAAAAGTGACAAAAAATGATAAATGATAAAAATCCAAAATTAATTATTCAAAATGATGGACTAGTAGTAACTAACCTAGGTAAATCATTTAATAAAAGACCTGTTGTAAGAAGTATTTCTCTTGAAATACAAAGAGGAGAAGCTGTCGGCCTTCTAGGCCCTAATGGAGCCGGAAAGACTACATGTTTCAATATGATAAGTGGTCTTATTACTCCTGATTATGGAAAAATCTTATTAAATAATAAAGATATAACTAAAATGCCAATTTATAAAAGATCAAGGGCAGGTATAGGATATTTACCGCAGGAGATATCAATTTTTAGAGGTATGACCGTCGAACAAAACATTAGAGCAATTTTAGCCCTTCATATTTCAGACAGGATAGAAAGAGAAATAAATTTAGATGAATTATTAGCTGAGTTTTCTTTAACACATTTAAGAAGAACTTCTAGTTTAGCACTATCTGGCGGGGAAAGAAGAAAAGTAGAAATTGCCAGAACTTTAGCTTCTCAACCATCTTTTATCCTTTTAGATGAACCATTAGCAGGTATTGATCCTATAGCAATCGAAGAAATTAGAGAACTTATAAAACACATTAAAGATAGAGGTGTAGGCGTATTAATTACAGATCATAATGTGAAAGAAACTTTAGAGTTAATAGATAAAGCTTATATTCTGCATGAGGGAAAAGTATTGATGAAGGGTAGCCCTAATGAAATTATTGAAGATGAGAATGTAAGAAGAGTTTACTTAGGCAATAAATTTAACCTTTAATTTTATTATTAAAATGCTTAAACAGACATTTTCTCAAAAACCTAATATAAAAATTAATCACAAAATTAATAGTAACATAATTAATTCTATAAAAATTTTACAAATGTCTTCTAATGAAATAGATGCATTTACTAAAAAAGAAATAGAAAAAAATCCTTTTTTATTGTCCTCAAAATCTTTTTTCGGAACTAACGAAAATTCAGATATAGAAAATCAATCAAAAAATGATAATATAAAAGAATGGTTATACCAACAAAGCTCATTAATATGTTTAAATCATAAAAATCAAAGACTGGTTCAGGTTTATATAGAGAACCTTGATAATTTTGGTTACTGCAAAATAACTGCGTCTGAAGCAGCTAGTTTAACAAAAACTTCAACAGAACTCTCAAATAAAATTTTACTTAAACTAAAATTATTGGACCCTATAGGAATATTTTCCTCTTCGATAGCAGAACATTTATCTATGCAATTAGAAAAAAAGGGGCTTTTAAATTCCAAATATAAAATAATATTAAAAAATCTTCCTCACATAGCAACAGGTAACTTTAGTAAATTAGCACAACTATGTGAAGTTGAACAAAATCAAATTATTACAATGATTAAAAATATTAAACTATTAAAGCCAAGACCTATAGAGGAACTAGAAGTAGAACAAATTAAAATAGTTATTCCAGATATTATAGTTAAAGCATCCAATAATAAAATAGACATAACTTTATATAATGAAAGTAATTATCAAGTTATTATAAATGAAAAATATGTCAATAAAATGAAAATCAAACAAAAAGAATTATCTAATAAAGAAATAAAAAATTATATCAAAGAATGTATTGCCCATGGAAAAATGCTTCAAAATAATTTGAATAGAAGAAATAAGACTATGCTTTTAGTTGCAAAAAATGTTTTAGCTTTTCAAAAAGAGTTTTTCTTTAAAGGAGAGGAAAGTATTTTACCTTTAACTCATAAATATATTAGTGAAAAGGTATTTATGAATGAAAGTACTATAAGTAGGGCTGTTAAAAATAAATATATAAAATTTAATAATAATATATTGCCTTTAAGTTATTTTTTTAGTAGCAAAATCACCGATAAGCTTAATATGAAGAATAGTTCTGCCATATCAATTAAATCAAAAATTGCACAATTAATAAATAGTGAAAAAAAATCAAATAATATCTATAGTGATCAAAAAATTGTAGACATACTAAAGAAAGATAGTGTTATTATATCAAGAAGGACTGTTACTAAATATAGGGAAAGTTTAAAAATAGGTAGCTCTCTAGTAAGGTCAAAAAATCTTTAAAAATTATATAAAAAATTTATAATATATTATATAATCTAACTAATATTTTAAAACTTGCTAACTCTCATTTAAATTTGATATTTATAAATATTTAAGCATATGGGGACTTTAATGTTAAAACCTAAACCAGATAATAATTTTATAAAAAAGAATATTATTGATGTTAATAAAGGAATTAAAATTACTAATTTTTTATCTACTTCTAATATCTTTACTCTACAAAATATTAATCATAAAAAACAATTATTTACAAAATTATCTTATTTATGTGAAAAAAAAAAATATGGGTCTAAATCAAAATTTCTGAAATTATTTTTAGACAAAGAAATTAATGAAAGTAGTGGAATAGGAGGGGGGGTAGCTATTCCAAACATTCAAATTTCTGAAATTCAAAGTATGTTTGGCATATTTATAAAACTGAATAAATCTATTAATTTTAATGCTGTAGACAATGAGCCTGTAGACCTTATATTTACTCTGATTTCACCTAAAAATCAGCAGCCTAATCATTTAAATATACTCGCTTTTTTATCTAGGCTATTTATCAATAAAAAAATTATAAAAAATTTGCGTGCATCTTTAGATAAAGAAACTATATATGCTATATTAACAAATAAATTATAAATTTATAAAAGGAATTATTATGTCCGACTTTAACGATTATAAAATAGCTGACATCTCACTAGCAGAATGGGGAAGAAAAGAAATAGAAATAGCAGAAACAGAAATGCCGGGCTTAATGACATTAAGAGATGAATATGCTGATAACAAACCTCTCAAAGAAGCAAAAATAGTTGGATGCCTTCATATGACTATTCAAACAGCTGTATTAATCGAAACTTTAATCAGTTTAGGAGCCGAAGTAAGATGGTCTTCATGTAATATTTTTTCGACCCAAGACCATGCTGCTGCTGCAATAGCTAAAAATAATATACCTGTATTTGCATGGAAAGGTGAAACTGAAAAAGAATTATGGGATTGTATTGAAAAAACAATTACTGGACCTGGTAATTGGAAACCTAATTTAATATTAGATGATGGTGGTGATTTAACAAAATTAATGCATGAGAAATATCCAGAAATGTTAAAAAATATAAAAGGTTTAAGTGAAGAAACAACTACTGGTGTTCATCGATTATATGAAATGGAAAAAGATAATACACTGTTAGTTCCCGCTATTAATGTTAATGACTCTGTAACTAAATCTAAATTTGATAATTTATACGGATGTCGTGAAAGCTTAGTAGATGGGATTAGACGAGCAACTGATGTGATGATGTCTGGAAAAGTAGCAGTTGTAGCAGGTTATGGAGACGTTGGAAAAGGATCAGCCGCTTCTCTTAGAAATGCTGGGGCACGAGTATTAGTTACTGAGATAGATCCTATATGTGCATTACAAGCTTCTATGGAAGGTTATGAAGTAGTAACTATGGACAATGCATCAAAAAATGCCGATATATTTGTAACAGCTACTGGAAATTGTGATGTAATTAACCTCGATCATATGCGAAATATGAAAGATAGAGCTATTATATGTAATATTGGACATTTTGATTCAGAAATTGAAATTGCTTCTTTAAAAAATTATAAATGGGAAGAAATTAAACCACAAGTTGATCAAGTAACATTTCCTGATGGAAAAAAAATTATTGTATTAGCTGAAGGTAGGCTAGTTAATTTAGGCTGTGCGACAGGTCATCCAAGTTTTGTGATGAGTGCCTCATTTACAAATCAAGTTTTAGCCCAAATTGAATTATGGCAAAACTATAAAAATTATGAAAATAAAGTATATACTTTACCCAAAGAGCTAGATGAAAAAGTTGCTTATCTCCATTTAAATAAGGTTAGAGCACAACTCACAAAATTAAATAATAAGCAGGCAAAATATCTTGGCCTAAATGTTAATGGTCCATTTAAACCTGATCATTATAGGTACTAAAGAAAATTTTTATTTAAAGAATAATGAAATTATTATTAAATAATATTAAAGATACTATCAAACTAGGTCAAAAACTTGCAAAAATATCAAAAAAGGATGACATCTTTTGTTTAAAAGGTGCTTTGGGAACTGGAAAAACTACGTTAGCTAGATCATTCATAAAGTTTTTAACTAATAGCAATAAAGTTTTGAGCCCCACATTTCCTATGTTATTAACATATGAATATGATAATAATATAATATGGCATTATGATATGTATAGATTAAAAAACCCAAACGATGTATGGAATTTAAGTCTAGAAGATGCGTTAAATAACGGTATTATTATAATTGAATGGCCAGAAATAATTGAGCACTTAATTCCTCATAAAAGAATTGATATTATTATTAAAGACCTTAATAATGAAAAAAGATCTGCAGAAGTTATTGCTAATCAGGAATTTCTAAAAAATATTAATGGATTTCATATTCTTTAAATGTCAAACATGCAACACAATAAAAGAATTTTAGATTTTTTAAATAGTAATGGTATAAATAACTTATTATTAGAGCCCATTGAACAAGATGCTTCAAGTAGACGCTATTTTAGGATAAAAAATGGTAAAAACATTTTATTAATGGATTCACATTCAGAACACAATAATAACAATAAATTTATCAAAATATCAGAGCATTTAAATCAAATTGGTGCATCTGCTCCAAAAATAATTAAGACCGACCATAAAAATGGACTATTTTTAATAGAGGATTTTGGAAATTTAACTTTTAATAAAGCAATAGAAAATAATGTTTCTGAAAAATTATTATATATAAATGCAGTGCACTGTTTATCCAATATTCATAAAAATAGTGTACCCAAGACGATACCAGTATATAGCAATAAATATCTTCTAGCAGAATTAAATATTTTTACAGAATGGTTTTTTAAAGAAATTAATATAGAACTAGATAATTTAGCTTTACTAGAATGGGAAAAAGCGTGGAAGAAAAATTTAAAAGATATCATTAGAAATAATAATAAGCTTGTACTAAGGGACTTTCATGCAGATAATCTTTTTTGGTTACCAAAAAGAAAAAATATTCAAAGAATAGGGTTAATTGATTTTCAGGATGCCTTAATTGGTCATGAAGCATATGACATATCATCTTTACTAGAAGATGTAAGAAGACAAGTAAAAGAGAAAACTAAAAAAATAGTAATCCAAGAATTTATTAAATTAAATAATATTAAAAATAAAGAAGTATTCTTAAAAAATTATAAAATTTTAACCGCACAAAGAAATGCAAAAATTGTTGGTATATTTATTAGACTAGCAAGAAGAGATAATAAAATAAGATATCTTAAACTGGTAAATAAAGCTATGAGCATCTTTCTTAATGCTGCAAAAGACGCAAACTTAGAAGAGATTTTATTGTGGATAGAGCAGTATATTCCAAAAAATAAACTATATTTATCTTAAAATTAAAATGTATAACAAAACTAAAATAACAGAAGCAATTATCCTTGCGGCAGGATTTGGCGCAAGGATGCGTCCTCTTACTCTTACTACACCAAAACCTTTAGTATTATTAAAAAATAAACCTATTATATTTTATATATTAGAAGAACTTAAAAAAAATAAAATAAAGAAATGCTTTATTAATGTTCATTATCTCTCCTTAAAAATTGAAGAATATATAGAAGAATACAGAAAATTTAATAAATCTATGGAAATAATTATAATAAAAGAAAAAGTAATATTAGACACTGGAGGGGCAATAAAAAACATTAAAGATAAAGATAATAATAAACCTATTATAGTTATTAATGGAGATTCTCTTATTATACCTTTCAAATCAATTAGTCCTTTATCATTACTGATAAAAAATTATAATGCTAAAAATATGGACTTTCTTTTACTTTTAGATAATTTTAAAAACTCGATTGGATATTATAATAAAGGTGATTTTACATTTTCCAGTAAAAATAAACCCTCTAGAATTAGCAGAAACATGAATAATGGTCTTGCTTATACAGGGTGGCAAATTTTAAACCCTAAAGTAACTAATGAGGTAAAAAAAAATGTGTTCTCTTTGAATTTTTGTTATGATAATGCGATAAAAAACAATTCTATCTGGGGTATAATAAATAGCCAGAAATGGTTGCATATTGGAACCATAGAAGCTCTTAAAGAGGCCAATACATGGTTAGAAAACTATAAATAATGAATTATATATTTTATGATTTTGAAACAACTGGAAGAGAAAGCAATTGGGATCAAATTATACAAGTTGGTGCAGTTTTAACTAATTCTGATTTTCAAGAAATTGATAAATTTGAAGCTAGATGTTGCTTGCGACCAGGCCTTATTCCCTACCCTCAAGCTATACTTGTTAATAAAAGCTCTGTAAAAGACCTAACAGAAACAAGTCTTTCTCATTTTTCATTAATTGAATTAATGCTTAAAAAATTTAAGTCATGGGGAATGGCAATATATATAGGATATAATTCAATCAGTTTTGACGAAGAGTTTTTAAGAAAATCCTTATTTAAAAACTTATTTGATCCCTACCTCACTATCAATAATGGTAATAAAAGATCTGACTTACTAAATATTATTAGAGCAAATCACGCATATTATCCTGATAACATTAAAATCCCACTTAATGAAAAAGGGAAACTGTCATTTAAACTAGATCAAGTAGCTCCATTTAATGGTATTAATGACTTTAGTGCTCATGATGCTATAGGAGACACGATAGCAACTATTAAATTAGCTGAACTTATAAAGAAGAAAAGTCCTGAATTATGGGAGGCAAGTCTTCTCACAACTAATCGTGAAGACACAAATAATACAATTAAAAATAATAAAATTTTTTGTATTACTGAAACATTTTTTGGAAAAACTATGCCATTCATTGTTTCTCTATTATGCTTTCATCCAAGATACAAATGGGCACAGTGTTTTGATCTAAAAAATGATCCTGAGGATTATATAAATTTAAAACAAGAATCTCTAGAACACTTTATGTCAAAAAGTCCTAAAATAATTAGATCCGTTAGAAGCAATAAAAGCCCAATTATTATGAATTTAAATCATATTTCTAAGATAAATCAATATAAGCATATATCAAAAAAAGAATTATTAAGAAGAGCAGAAATTATAAATTCTAATACAGAGTTTAAACAAATGGTAGAAAATATATTAGAAAAGCAAGCTTCTGAAAAAGAAGAATTGATTTCTCAAGAAGATATCAATTATGAAGAAACAATTTACCACTCATTTTCTAACAACCATGAAAAAATAGTTATGGAAGAATTTCATCTGGCATCCTGGGAAGATAAAATCAAAGTAGCTAACAAATTTAAAGATGAAAGAAATTATTATTTTTCTGAAAGATTAATATATGAAGAAAACCCTTCTTTACTTCCAAAAAGCATTTATAATAATATAAATAGGAGTATAGCAAAACAAATTTTTAGCTCTAATGATGAACAATGGAACACAATTCCAAAGGCTTATAAGGAAATTGATGATCTCAGAAATAAATATGAAGAAGAGAACGATGAAGATACTTTAGACAACCTAAATAATTTAAATAATTTAATTGAAGCTATTGAAAAAAAATACCAAGATGTATAAATTAAGTAATTTTATTAATAAGGATCTAACTGCATGAGTACTATAAAAATATCTGACGAAACATTTGAAGAAAACGTTATTAATAATGGCAAGCCTATAATTGTAGATTTTTGGGCAGAATGGTGTGGGCCATGTAAGCAAATCGGTCCAATTCTTGAAGAAATATCTGATGAATATAATGATAAAATTACTATAGGAAAATTAGACGTTGATGAAAACCCTGAAACACCTGGAAAATATCAAATTAGAGGTATTCCAACCATGCTTTTATTTAATAATGGTGAACTCATAGATACCAAAGTAGGTATGTCTTCTAAGACTGACCTTAAAGAGTGGATTAATAAAAATATTTAAGCATTATCTAATTTTAATGCTTCTCCAACCAAATATAGTGAACCAAAAATTAAAATTTTTGAGTTTGGTAAAATTAAATTAGATTCTAAAACATCTTTAAGAGAGTTGTTAGAATAACATTTGATGTCTATAGATTTTGCTATACTAGTTAACTCTTTGATAGAATAAGAATATTTTGTATTTTCTAACTTAACAAAAATAAAATAGTTGATATTATTTTTTAATGTATACAAAATATTCTTTACATCTTTGTTCTTTAAAAACCCACAAATTAAAATAATATTATGTATTTTCTCATTAATGATCCATTTTTTTATTATTTGAGCACCTGCTATATTATGCCCACCATCTAGCCAAACTTCAGAAGAATCTGGTACGTATTTTTTTACATTACCTTTATTAAGTAATTCTAATCTTCCTTTACACTTGGTAGATATTATTCCTTCGTTAATGTTCTTAATTGTTACCTCTAATTGAGAAATTAAAATTAAAGAAGTTGCTGCAAGTACTGCATTTATTATTTGATGTTGTCCTTTAAGAGAGGGATAGGAAAAAGTATATGTGTTATCTTTTAAACCTTTAATTTCAAAACCATTATTAGTCTCATTAAAAAATTTATTTTCATTACATATGATTAATTCTGAATTATTTAATTTGCATTTATTTAATAATACTTTTTCAACTATTGGGTTTTGGGGAGCAGAAATACAGAGAGTTCTTTTTTTTATTATCCCTGCTTTTTCCTCAGCTATCAATTCTAAGGTATTACCTAAAAAATCTATATGGTCAATAGAAATACTAGTTATGATTGTTAAGAGTGGGTTATTTATTACATTAGTAGCATCTAAACGCCCACCTAAACCTGTTTCGATTATAGATACGTCTGCTTTAGTATTAGACATTAATAAAAAAGCAATACATGTTAACATTTCAAATTGGGTAATAGGCTCGCCATTGTTAACTTCTACACAATAATCCAACATATCAAAAAGCTTTGAATAACTTATAGTATTATTAGCAATTATAAATCTTTCCGTTACTTCTAATAAATGTGGAGAAGTATAAACATGTACTTTTTTCCCCGCACATATCAAAGCTTTAGCAAGAAAAGCTATTGTCGAACCTTTACCATTTGTACCAGCTACATGAATTACAGAAGGTAATTTTAATTGAGGATTATCTAACTTAGATAATAAACGAGAAACTCTATTTAATGAGAGATCAATAACTCTAGGATAGTTAGAACTAAACTTTTTAAGTCTTTCTAAAAATATTTTATTACTCATTAATTACTATATGAGCTCTCTTTAGAAACATTATTTACTAGATGCATAATAGTATTAGCAATTGCTGCTTTTAAATTTTTACGAGAAATTACATCATCAATCATACCATGGTCTAAAAGATATTCAGATGTTTGAAAACCTTCAGGAAGAGTTTCATGGACTGTACTTTGTATTACTCTAGGCCCAGCAAACCCTATTAATGCACCTGGTTCAGCAAAGGTCACATCTCCAAGCATTGCGAAAGACGCGCTTACCCCTCCTGTAGTAGGATCAGTTAAAATTACTATATATGGAATGTTTTTTTCTTTTAACTTGTTTATAGCAATTACAGTTCTTGGAAGCTGCATCAAGGAAAAAATTCCTTCTTGCATTCTAGCTCCACCAGAAGAGGTGAATACCACCAATGGAATATTTAAGCTAACAGCTTTTTTAGCTGCCTCTAAGAAACCTTCCCCCACAGCTACTCCCATAGAGCCTCCCATAAAATTAAAATCTAATGCAACTGCTACAGCATTTTTACCACCTATTTGTCCACTCGCTAAAAGTATAGCATCTTCAGTTTTGGCTTTCTCTTTAGATTCTTTCAATCTATCAATATATTTTTTATTATCTTTAAACTTTAATGGGTCTATTAAAGTTTGTGGCAAACTAATCTCTTTAATTGTACCCTCATCAAGCACCCAATTAATTCTTTGGCTTGCAGACATTTTCATGTGATGACCACAAGTAGGACATACATTTAATGTTTCTTTTAAGTCTTTATGATAAACCATTTGCTCGCATCCCTTACACTTGATCCACAAGTTATTAGGAGCATCAGACTTTTTTACAAGGGCTCTGATTTTAGGTCTTATAAAATTTGATAGCCAGCTCATTAAATTTTCCTTTATCCTGTATAATTATTATCATTCTTTAAGGCATGAGATAAACTTTTTACTAAATTAGCAGAGGACTCTGCTATTAACTTAATATTATTTTTATCTCTCTTGTACGCTTCATTTATTTTATCTATAATTGCTGAACCTACTACTACTGCATCAGCCATTTTAGCAATACTAACTGCTTGTTCTGGAGTTTTTATACCAAAACCTACAGCTATAGGAATTTTTGTGAATTTCCTGATAGTTTTTATCTTACTTTTAATGCTAGTAATTTCTGGTGTCTTAGATCCTGTTATACCTGCTACAGAAACATAATATAAAAAACCAGAAGCATTACCTATAATTTTAGGGAGTCTATCTTCACCAGAAGTAGGAGTAGCTAAGCGAATAAAATCAATTCCATTTTTTTTTGCAGGGATGCAAAGCTCACTATCCGCTTCCGGGGGAAGGTCCACAACTATTAAACCATCAACACCTATTGCTTTTATATCTCTTATAAATACTTCTACGCCATATTTATATATTGGATTATAATAACCCATCAAAACAATAGGAATATCCGAATTATATTCCCTAAATTTTTTTACTAAGCCTATAGTTTTTTTAAGAGTTTGTCCTGCTTCTAATGCCCTTAAATATGAAGCTTGAATTCCTGGCCCATCTGCCATTGGATCTGTAAATGGCATACCAATTTCAATAATATCAGCACCTGCTTTTGGTAATTTTTTTAAAATTTCTAAAGAGGTGTCATAATTAGGGTCACCAGCTGTAACAAAAGTTATTAACCCCTTTTTATTATTTGTTTTTAATTCATCAAACTTATTTTTTATTCTGTCTAACTTTTGCATTACAACTTTACTCCAAGTGCTTCTGCAACTGTAAATACATCTTTATCTCCTCGTCCACATAAGTTCATTATAATTATATGTTCTTTATTTAATTTAGGTGCAATTTTCATAACATGGCCTAAAGCATGTGAAGGTTCTAACGCTGGAAGTATCCCTTCATATTTGGCACAAAATTGAAATGCCTCCAAAGCTTCTTTATCATCTATTGCTATATAGTTTACCCTTTTCACATCTTTTAAATAGGAATGTTCTGGACCAACTCCAGGATAATCTAATCCTGCAGAAATAGAATGTGCCTCGGTAATTTGTCCATCATCGTCATGAAGTAAATAAGTTCTATTACCATGCAATACACCAGGGGACCCCATGGATAAAGATGCAGCATGCATATCTGTTTTTAATCCTTTACCAGCGGCTTCTATACCATATAAATCAACTGATTTATCATCTAAAAAAGGATAAAATAGTCCTAATGCATTTGATCCACCTCCTATACATGCAACCAAACTATCAGGAAGTCTTCCTTCAGCCTCCATAATTTGTTCTTTTGTCTCTTCTCCTATCACTGATTGAAAATCTCTTACTAGCATAGGATAGGGGTGTGGACCGGCAGCTGTTCCAATTATATAAAAAGTATTTTCAACATTTGATACCCAATCTCTAAGGGCTTCATTCATAGCATCCTTTAAAGTTTGAGAGCCTGATACTACAGGAACTATATCTGCACCTAACAATTTCATTCTAAAAACATTAGGAGCTTGCCTTTCTATATCTTTTGCTCCCATATAAACTGTACACGGCAAACCAAAAAGGGCACATACAGTAGCAGTAGCAACTCCATGCTGTCCGGCACCAGTTTCTGCAATTATTCTAGGCTTACCCATTCTTTTTGCTAAAAGAATTTGCCCTATACAATTATTAATTTTATGTGCACCGGTATGATTTAATTCATCTCTCTTAAAATATACTTTTGCTCCTCCTAATTTTTTAGTAATTCTAGATGCAAAATATAAAGGTGATGGCCTACCGATATAATGTTTATTCCAATATTTAATTTCTTTAGCAAAATTAATATCTTTTTTTGCTACTTTATATTCTTTTTCAAGTTCTAATATTAATGGCATTAAAGTTTCAGCAACAAACCTTCCTCCATATATATCAAACAAACCTTCTTCATCTGGTCCAGATTTATATGAATTTAATGATTCTTTCATGGTTTAACCTTATTATCTATATTTTGAACTTCATGAGCAAACAACTGCATTAATTCTCTACTTTTAATACCTGAATTATACTCTATACCAGAAGAAACATCTATAGCTTTTGTACCTGTCAACTTAATAGCCTCCTGAATATTACTCAAATTCAGCCCGCCTGATAATATCCATGGTTTCTGTTTATCCAACCACAATTTATTATTTTTTATTACATTCCAATCAAAAGATTTTCCAGTTCCTCCATTATAGCCATTTTCTTTGTCATTCTTTTTATCAAATAAAAAGAAATCACATGCAACTGAATAACTTTCTATACCCTTTAAATCTAATTCATTAAATATTGGAATAGCTTTTATAATAGGTATTTTAAAAAAATTTCTAATTTCTTCGCATCTCTCAGGAGATTCTTCCCCATGTAATTGAATGCAATCAATTCCTGACTTAATACCCATTTCAATATAATTGTTTGAAGGATTTACAAAAACTCCAACAAATTTTATTTTATTTTTAAATTGCAAAATAATATTTTTTGATCTTTTAAATTCTATATATCTAGGGGAGCCTTTTTCAAATATAAAACCTGCCCAGTAAGCCTTTTGCTCACATGCACAAGCAACATCATCACTATTTGATAATCCACAAAATTTTATTTTAGGATAAGAAAACATATTTACATTTCTAAGAAAATATTATTAAGAGCTAGCTTTGGATCAATAGCATCTGTTATTGGTCTGCCTATGACTAAAAAGTTGGCCCCATCATTTATAGCTTGAGCCGGTGTCACAATTCTCTTCTGATCATTAATATCCCCCCCAGTCGGACGTATGCCAGGGGTAACTAGAATAAGATTTTGACCGATCTCTTTTCTAACTACCTTTAACTCTTTAGCAGAACAGACCAAGCCATCCAGATCTGCATATTTTGCTAATTTAGCTAAGCGAATAACCTGATCTTCAACTTTTCCAATAAGCCCTAATGAATTAAAATCAGAATTATCAATACTGGTTAACACAGAAACTCCTAATATTAATGGTTTTTGTAATGATTTTTTTGTGCAGTATTCCTGAACTACTTCCATAGTTCTATGAAGCATATTATAACCACCTGAAAGATGAACCGTCATCATATACGGCTCCATATCTAATGAGGCTTTTATTGCTCCCGCTACAGTATTAGGTATATCATGAAATTTTAAATCTAAAAAAATTTTTACTCCTGTTTCTGAAATTTTATTAATACCTTTTGGACCATTGGCACAAAAATACTCTAAACCTAATTTAAAGGCTCCAACATTCGGAATAAGTTGAGTCAAATCTAATGCTTTACTTGTATCTATAGTATCCAGAGCTACTATTATCTTTTTTTTAGAATCCATTTAACAATATTCTCCTAAAATTATTATTTTTTTTTAATTTTTAAATATATAGATAAAAATATACCTATAAATACTCCTAAAGTTAAAGAAACTATTGTTAAAAAAAATAAAGGGATTTCAATTCTATTTTCTAAAGGCCAAATACCTAATATAACTGTTTCAGAATTAGCAATTGAAAAAAATATTACTAAAAAGAAAAAACATATAAGTAATAATTTGGAAAGTATTTTTATAAACATAATTTTATACCTAAATTATATACTTAGGAATTTATTAAAATATTCAGTTCTTTTCCTGTTTTAAAATATGGTAATAACTTACTTCCTAATTCAACCTTATCACCGGTACGGGGGTTTCTTGCAATCCTTGGGGCTCTACTTTTAATAGAAAAAGATCCAAAACCTCTAAGCTCAATTCTCTGGCCTGAAGTTAAGCCTGAAATTATTTCAGAAAAAAATAAATGAACTGCATGTTCAGCTTCTCTATTATCTAAATCCGGGCACTGATCTTTAATCAAATCTATTAATTCACTTTTCGTCATTTAATAACCTTCAATAAAAAATAATTTTTATAATAAATAATAAACATGCCATGATAACTTTGTCATTAAATATTACATAAATTAACTTTATTTTTTAGGTTCTGCTTTCTTTGTCTTAGATGTAGTTGTTTTAGTTTTAGCTTTAGTTTTAATTTTAGCAGCTTTTGGTTTTTCTATTACAACTTTTTTCTTAGCTTTTGGTTTTTCTATTACAACTTTTTTCTTAGCTTTCTTCTCTAAGGCAGCTCCTAAAATATCTCCTAAGGATGCTCCAGAGTCTACAGAACCATAGTCTTTAAGTGCTTGCTTCTCCTCAGCTACTTGTAGAGCTTTGATTGATAAAGCCACTTCTCTTGTAGAAAAATTTATTGACATAATTCTTGCATCAATCTTTTCACCTACAGCAAATCTATCAACTCTTTGATCAGTTCTTTCTTTTGCTAACTCTAACTTCTTAACAAAACCACTAATCCCTTCATTAATCTTAACATGCAATCCTTTTTCTGTAATATTTTTTATAATTGATGTTACTATATTACCTTTGATTAGATCTTTATTATTTGCCATCGGATCTTCAGATAGTTGCTTAATACCCAAGCTAACTCTCTCTTTTTCTATGTCAATTTCTAGCAGCTTAGCTTTAACTAAATCTCCTTTTTTATATTTGCTAATAATATCCTCACTATTAGAATTCCAATCTAAATCTGAAAGGTGAATTAAACCATCCATTTCTCCTGGCAAACCCACAAATAAACCAAACTCAGTAATGGATTTAACTTCTCCTTCTACTTCAGATCCAATTTTATAATTTTTTTGCAAATCTAACCATGGATTAGGCTTACACTGTTTCATACCTAAGCTTATTCTTCGTTTGGCAGAATCTATTTCTAAAACAATTACTTTAACTTCTTCAGAGGTCGAAACAATTTTTGCAGGTTGCATATTTTTTTTAGTCCAACTCATTTCTGAGACATGAACTAAACCTTCAATGCCAGATTCTAATTCCACAAATGCTCCATAATCTGTTATATTTGTAACTCTTCCTGAAAACTTACCATCAACTTTATATTTATTCTGAGCTATATTCCAAGGATCTTCTTCTAACTGTTTCATCCCTAAACTAATTCTCTGAGTTTCTGGATTAAATTTTATAACCTGTACTTTAACTTTTTGTCCAATGGATAAAACCTCTGAAGGATGACTTATTCTTTTCCATGAAATATCAGTTACATGTAATAATCCATCAACTTCTCCTAAATCAACAAAAGCACCATAGTCTGTTATATTTTTAATAATACCTTCTAATATTTGACCCTCTTCCATAGTTGAAACTAATTCAGCTTTCGCTTCAGCTCTTGACTCTTCTAATACAGACCTTCTAGAAACTACTATATTGCCCCTTCGTCTATCCATTTTTAAAATATGAAATAGTTGACTACTACCGACTAAATGATGCGAATCACGTGTAGGCCTTACATCAACTTGACTTCCCGGAAGGAAAGCTATGGCACCATCTAAATCTACTGAAAACCCTCCTTTTACCCTTCCAAATATAGTACCAGTTACTTTTTCTTTTATTTCTGTAGCTTTTTCTAATTTCTCCCACGACTCTTCTCTTCTAGCTTTTTCTCTTGATAAAACAGCTTCACCATTTTTATTTTCAACTCGTTCTAAATAAACCTCTACTATATCACCAACTACCGGAGTTGCACTTTTATTTTTTCCGATAAATTCTCTTATATTTATTCTACCTTCAGCTTTATAGCCCACATCAATATTAATCATATCCTTTTCAATAGAAATAATTGTGCCTTTTACCACTTGACCTTCTATTTTATCATCTTTTTCAATTTGTTTTGCAAAAAGATCCGCAAATGATTCTGTTTGATTTATCTCTTCTTTATTTACCATTATAAATTAATCCTTTAAACTCTATTTGATGCATCCAATTATAAATAATTGGGTTAAAAATGCTTTCCACCTTAAAGCTATATGCTTAAAAATATTAATTTAAGCGCTCTTCTATGTGTTTTTTTGCTAATAAAAATGTACTATTAGCATCTAAATTAGTGGTGTTAAGTAAGATTGCATCAGGAGCCGCAATCAAAGGTGAATACTTTCTTTTACTATCCCGTTTATCACGATCTCTTATATCCTGCTCAACACGGCGCTTTATAGTACTTTGTCCTAAGGAAATCAACTCTTTCCATCTTCTTTCTGCTCTAACCCTTAAAGATGCAGTAATAAAAAACTTAATATCTGCATCTGGCAGAACTACTGTTCCTATATCTCTTCCATCCAAAATAACACCCATCTTGTTCTTATGGTTTTTATAAGCAAAGTTTTTTTGATATTCTAATAATATTTTTCTTAGCTCTTTATAACCAGATATCATAGAGGCTAATTTTCCTATCTCATCACTTTTTAACCTATCATCAAAAAAATCAAATTTAGAAAAATCAAAACTTTTGACTACTTTTTCTATATCTTTTTTTTTTTTAGAATTAATATTTTCTCTACGTATTATTAATGCTGAAGCCCTATAAAGCTTACCTGTATCTAAATAAGCATAGTTAAATTCTTTACACAAGCTCTTTGCTAATGTGCCTTTACCAGAAGCTGCCGTCCCATCTATAGCAATAGTTATATTTTTAAACATCTACTTAATCATTAACCCTAATATCCATTCCTATATCATTCATTTCTGAAATAAAACTTGGATAAGAAGTAGATATGGATTTACATCCTATGACTTTTATTGGTTTCAGTGAAATTGCCCCTAAAATAATAAAAGACATAGCAATTCTGTGATCAAAAAGACAGTCTATAGTTGCTCCTCCCAAAACTTCATTATTACCATAAATTATAATATCATCTTTATTAGACTCTACTTTAATACCACAACTAACTAGCCCATTTATAATAGCCCTAAATCTATCACTTTCTTTATAACGCAATTCTGCTAAACCACAAAATCTGGTTTTGCCTGAAGCAACAGCTGCCGCAATAGCCAATATAGGATACTCATCAATCATCCTCGCAGAAAAAGAACTATCTAAATTAATACCTCTAAGTTTAGAATATTGAACTAAAATATCTGCTACAGGCTCCTCATAATCATTAATAATCTTATTTTCTAATTTAATTTTTGCTTCCATCAAATCTAAGGCTTCTAATATACCTGCTCTAAAATAATTAATACCCACATTTAGTATTTTAATACTTGAGCCAGGAATTATTATTGCAGCAACTAAAGCAAAAGCTGCAGACGAAATATCTCCTGGAACAGTTATATTACAACTTTTTAAATTATTACCTCCTGTAATTAAAACTTTATTTTTTCCAGAAAGTTTTGTTTTATATTTAATATTCGCACCAAAGTACTTTAACAAATTTTCTGAATGATTACGTGAAGAATAAGGTTCAATTATTTCCGAAGTACCATGAGCATTTAGTCCAGCTAATAAAATTGTTGTCTTAACCTGAGCAGAGGAAATCGGAGAAATATATTTAATTGGCAAAATATCGCTTGTGCCTTTTATTATTAACGGCAACTTATTATTAATAGAATTAAAATTTATACCCATTTTTTTTAACGGCTTTATAACTCTGTCCATTGGTCGATTAACTAAAGAAGAATCACCTGTTAAAGTAACAAATATTTCACTCCCTCCTATGGCGCCTAAAAGTATCCTGGCTATAGTTCCGCTATTTCCACAATCAATATGTTTGTTAGGAGTATTAAAACCATTTAAACCAACTCCTGTAACACAACATATATTATTTTTGTTTATAACTTTTACACCTAAGGTTTTTAACGCTTTAACCATATTTAATACATCTTCAGAATGTAATAAATTATAAATAGTACTTTTCCCTACAGCTAAAGAAGAAAATAGTAAGGCTCTATGAGATATAGATTTATCCGAAGGAGGCGTAATAATACCTATTAAGCCTTTTACTTCATAAGAACTTAGTTTATTTTTAATATTATATTTTTTAATCATATTTATTTGCTTTAATGTAAAGTATAATTACAAACTAAAAATTCAATTTACAATTCTTTTTTGACATCTATACAATTAAATGGCAAATGCATTCTTAATATATGAATAACTTAGTGGAGTAATTTTATGGCTAAAACTGAATTAGGTAATAAACATCAATGTAATTCATGTAATACAAAATTTTATGATTTACAAAAAGAAGTGCCAATATGTCCTAAATGTGGAGAAGAGATTATAATTAAAATTAAACCAAGACTAGGTAGGCCACCTCTGAATAAAAAACCTGAAATTAAGGTTGTGCAAACAAAAAAGGTGAGTAAAGAACTATTAGTAAAAGAAGACAATGAGGAATTAGATGAGGAATTAGATGATTTAGTTTCAATGGAAGATCTAGATGAAAGCATTATTAATTCTAATAATGATCTTACTATAGAAAATGAAGATGAAGATAATGATTCGGATAATTTATCAGGAATTACAGATATAAAAATTAGTGAAAATGATAAAAATACTGATAACTAGTTAAGAAAGTTGGGGCCGTAGCTCAGCTGGGAGAGCGCGTGGCTGGCAGTCACGAGGTCAGGGGTTCGAACCCCCTCGGCTCCACCAAATAACAGAATAAACCTGAAAAGCTATGCGTAAGTTGCATACCTATTAAACTTTAAAGTAAGCCTATATTTCTTGATTTAATTAATATTAACGTTATAGCTATGTTAATATGCGTATATTAATTTAGGAATATTTTATGAAACTAAAGAAGCTTACAGTTATCTTTATATCTATAATTGCAATATCCTTTGCGGCTATAGCTGGATTAGAATGGTGGAACACTAATAAAAGTATCGTATCAACTGACAATGCCTATGTTAGAGCTTCTATAACTACTATTGCATCTAGAGTTTCAAGTTATGTGAAAGAAGTTCCAGCTTTAACAAATTCTGTAGTTAAAAAAAATGATCTATTGGCAACACTAGATTCAGAACCATACAAAAATAAGGTAAACGCATTAGACGCCTCTGTAGATGCAGCAAAAGCTAATATAGAAGCAGCAAAAGCTAAAATTATTACTATCAATTCTTCATTTAATAATATAGAGGCCAAAATGAAGCTAGTTGAAAGTGAAATTAATATTTTTAGTTCTCAAGCTAAAGCTTATTCAAGCGAACTACAATTAGCTCATCAAAACCTAGAAAGAATAGAAAAATTATTTGAGAAAAAGTCTGTATCTAGAGCAAAATTAGATGAATCTATCACAAAAGTTCAAACTACTTCTCATAAATTAGATTCTGCTCTGGCAAAAACAAATTCTATAAAGAATAAACTAGAAGTATTATCTACAGAAAAAATAAAAATAGATTCTCTTAAAAATGAATTAATTGCTGATCTAAAAAAATCTGAAGCTGAATTAAAAAAGTCTGAAGCTGAATTAAAAATGGCAAGGGTAGATCTAGAATCAACAAAAATTTATGCTCCTATTGATGGAGTGATAGCAAATCGTATTGCTGAACCAGGAATATACGTAGAAGATGGCTGGCCTTTAATGGCAATAGTGCCAATCCATGATATTTGGATAATAGCTAACTATAAAGAAACACAAGTAGAAAAAATTAAAGTTGGTCAAAAAGTAAAATTACATTTTGATGCATTTAAAAATATTCCAATTATAGGAGAAGTTCATTCTATTTCTCCAGCATCCTCTGCCTCTTTTAGTTTATTACCCCCTCAAAATGCATCTGGCAACTTTGTCAAAGTAGTACAAAGAATACCGGTCAAAATTACCTTTATTACACCAAAAAACATGCTAGGCAGAATTGTTCCAGGCCTTTCGGTTTATGTTTCAATAGAAACAAAACCATAAATAATCTTAAGCTTAAAAAATACTTAGTTTATTTAATTTATTCAGTTAATATTTATCTTTATCTTCTTAAATTTTAATAAGGAATAAATAAATTTTTTCCATTTCAAAAAATAGTAAGAATAAAATAGCTTTCTGGCTCATGACTCTTGGCATGTTTTTTAATTTAATAAGTGTTCAAAACATTGGGGCTGCCTATAGACATATACAGGGTGGTCTTGGTGCAGCACCAGACCAAGTGAGCTGGGTAGTTACTTCTTTCTTAATAGCAGAAGTCATTATGCTTCCTCTATCCGGCTGGTTAACTAGAGCAATGTCTACCAAAAGATTCTTTTTTATGTGCTCAATTGGTTTTGCTTTTGCTTCTATACTTTGTGGACTAGCCTGGTCTATTGAATCCATGATATTTTTTAGAGTATTACAGGGCTTTTTTGGTGGAGGTATGATGCCTGCAATGTTCTCCACTCTTTTTACTATATTTCCTAAGAAGGAACAGCAATTTGCAGCAATATTAACTGGAGTAATTGCCACTGCAGCATCAGCATTAGGTCCCCATATGGGAGGATGGATAAGTGATGAAATAGGTTGGAGGTTTGTTTTTTTAGTAAATGCACCTTTCTCATTTATAATAGGTATTATTGTATTAAAACTCGCTGATTTTGATAAAAAAGAATATTTATGGAATAAAATAGATTTTATAGGAATTATATTGGCTGCCTTATTTTTAGGTACTGGTTTAGCTGTACTAGAAGAAGGAAGAAGAGAATACTGGTTTGAATCAAATTTAATTTGCAGTTTATCTATAATTTGCTTATGTAGTTTTTTGCTTTTTATTTTAAGAGAATTAAAGACCAAAAATCCTATAGTTGATCTCAGGATATTTGCTAATAGAAACTTCTTAATTTGTACTATCTTAGTATTTATTTGGGGTATAATAATATTTGCAACTCAATATATTTTACCTGTATTTATAGCGAGGGTCAGGGGCTTAGATGGCACAACAATAGCCTCTATGGTATATATTATGGGTGCAGCACAAGTAGCTTCTGGTTTTCTTGCATTATTTTTCTTTAAAATATTTAACAGACGTACTGTAGCTTTTATCGGTTTTATAATGTTAGCTACTGGTACTTGGCTTCAAGGATTTATGATTTCAGAAGTAGGATTAAATGAAATAATATGGCCACAAATTATAAGAGGCTTATCGGCCCAATTATGTTTTCTTCCACTCGTACTTTTATCAATAGGTTATTTACCTGCTAATAAAATAAAAGATGGTAGCGGTCTATATTCTTTAATGAATAGATTGGGAGCCGCTATAGGAATTGCCGCTTCTAATACTCTTTTTGAACTTAAAATAACTGAAAACTATCTTGAGATAAGTAATCTAACTTCAAAAGCATTAAATCATTCACAATTATTTCTAATAAAATTAAACAACTTAATTCCTAAATATTTAAGTAATTCTCCTGAAAAACTAAAAATAGCTTCAGAAATACTTTATAAAATAGGTATTGAAGAAGCAAGTGCAATGGCATTTAATCAAATCATGCTAACTATGGGTATAATGGCTCTTGTAGCTTCTCCACTTATATTTTGGGTTAAAGGGTTGAAAAAAGAGTAAAAAAAAACCGGTTTAAAAAAACCGGTTTTAATAATAAAATATTTATTTTAAAATATTAAATTTCTGCACAAGCATAACAATTAATTTCCAGACCAACTGCTACTTCAAGAACTACTGGTGATTTCCACATTGTATTTTTCCTTTAATTAATTAACATATGCTAAAAATATACATGAAATTTTAAAATTTAAAACCTATAGTATAAATTGGTATATCCTATAATAGAATTTAAACGCCTAAAGATTCTAGAATTGGAGGTACTTCATGAATTCTGGGTAATTCCATATTTTTTCCTGCCTCAATTAAAGCATTAATAAAAGATTTATATGGTTCAATCCTTACATATTGTGATGGAATTAAAGATATAATTTTTCTTTCCGGTAAATTAGTCTTATATAAATTTACATCAAAATCTAAATTTTTTCCCCCTAGTCTAGCTGCCAATGCGGGAACAACTGCTACCCCTCTTCCAGATTGAACCATAGAAAGAGCTACCTCATAAGTTCTTGTTTTTGCAAAAACTCTTGAATTTGGTAAAACACTAGTAAACCATTCTTCTATTCTTTTTTTATGCTGATTTCCAAATTCAAATTGGATAATGTTACTTAATGCTTTACTTACAGAAGAATTTTTTAAATCTTCCAAATTTTTTAAATTTTCCAGAGAAACAGATTTGGGCACTGCTAGTACATAAGGATCTTCAAATAAACTAGTTTTACTAAACGATAATATACTTTTTGCTACAGAATCTTCAGCTAAAACTGCAACTGACAGTTGCCTGCCATATAATAAATCTATAGCCTCCCTTGGAGAAATTTCTAGTATATCTAGTTGTATATCAGGAAATTTTTCTGCTAATTTTTCTGATGCTGCTGGAAGTAAATTTCTCGCTACAGAAGATAATAAACCTACAGAAATTAGTCCTTTTTGACCATTTCCAAATTGTCTTAGCCCTACCATAGTTTCTTCTATACTCGATAAAACAATTTCTGCTCTTCTTTGCAAAAACACTCCTGATTCAGTTAAACTCATTTGTGACCTGCCTCTTTTAAATAATAATGAGCCCACTTCATCTTCCAATTTAGATATTTGTTGCGATAGCGACGGTTGTGCAAGCCCGAGTATTTTACTAGCTTTCGTAAAAGATGATGCTTGGGCAACTGTCCAAAATATTTTCAACTGATGAAGTGTAATTCCGATTGCTTCTTTTTTCATTTCACATGCCTTAATAAGAAAAAAATAATGACTTAATGTAAAAATAATAATAATAACTATAACTAAAAAATTATAATTATAAAAATTATACCATTAAATATAAAAAAAAGGATCATCTAAGTGAAAAAAAATAAATTAGGTAATACAGATATAATGGTATCTGAAATATGTCTAGGGACTATGACATGGGGGCAACAGAATAATGAGGAAGACGCCCATAATCAATTAAGCTTTGCAATAGAAAAAGGGATAAATTTTATTGATACAGCTGAAATGTATGCAATACCTCCCAAAAAAGAAACTTATGGTCTTACTGAAACTTATATAGGTTCTTGGTTAAAAAATCAGGACCGTTCTAAAATTATTTTAGCCACGAAAATTTCTGGCAGAACATCTAACGTTCCTTCAGGTCCTCCTGGTTTAGACTGGATAAGAAATGGGCCAAGACTAAATAAAGAACATATATTTGAAGCACTACATGCTAGTCTTAATAGATTAAATACTGACTATATTGATTTATATCAACTTCATTGGCCTGAAAGAAATGTTAATAATTTCGGGCAACTTGGTTATAAACACTCTCCTAGAGAAGATGACATAAATATTGAAGTCACCTTAGAAGCACTTTCTGAAGCTGTAGATAAAGAGTTAATTAAGTATGTAGGTTTATCTAATGAAACTCCTTGGGGTGTTATGAAATTTTTAGCGGCAGCAGAAAAATATAACCTGCCTAGAATTATAACTATTCAAAACCCATATAGTCTTTTAAATAGATCTTTTGAAGTAGGTTTATCTGAAATTTCAATTAATGAAAATGTAGGTTTATTACCTTATTCTCCTCTGGCAGGTGGTGTTTTAAGCGGAAAATATTTAAATGGCAATAAGCCTGAAAATGCCAGAATGACATTGTTTGAAAGACTGCGTACAAGATATTCAGGCAAACAAGCGGAAAATGCTGTTTTAGAATACCAAAAAATAGCTCAAAAACATAACTTAAATTTAACACAAATGGCAATAAATTTTGTAACACAACAAGATTTTGTTACCTCTAATATCATTGGGGCCACTTCACTTAAACAATTGGAAGAGAATATTGATTCTATTAACTGCAATTTAAGTGAAGAAGTAATAGAAGAAATAAATAAAGTACATAAAATATATACTTATCCATGCCCCTAATTATATAACCTATTTTTGCGTATATACGCTGGATAAATGAGAAACTACCCTCTTCTCATCGATTACTTCGTCACGAACACCTTTAAAATCTGCAAGTTTTCCTCTTCTGTTTACTCCCCATTTATATTGATCTGGCCACATATCAAAATCAGGGTCCGCCTTTAAAGCTTGCGCAGCGTGTAAAGACCAAAAAGGGTTGTACATTAGTTCTCTACCTATAGCTATTAAATCAGCTTTTTCATCTTGTAAAATTTGTTCGGCTTGATTTGGATCAACTATAACTCCTACAGCCATAGTCTTTATGCCAGATTCTTTTTTAATTTGCTCCGCATACGGAACTTGAAACCCTGGTCCTCTATCCATATTAGTTTTCATAGGCTGCCCAGATTGGTTTACACGAAATAAAGGAGCACCTGAAATTCCTCCGGCTGAACAATCAACAACATCTACGCCATGCTCACCTAATTCCTTAGATAATATAACAGAGTCACCTATTTCCCATCCATTTTCAAAACCATCAACCGCTGATATTCTACAAAATAGTGGCATATCCTCTGGAATAACTTCACGAATAGCATCCACTACTTCTAGTAAAAACCGCATACGTCCATATATATCTCCTCCATATTTATCATTTCTTTTATTGGCTAATGGAGATAAAAAACTCTGTAATAAGTACCCATGTGCAGAATGAATTTCTATTACTTTAAACCCAACTTTAACTGCTCTTTTTGCTGCATTAGAAAAAGCTTTAACTACATCTTCTATATCTTTGTCATCCATAGCTTTAGGAATGACCCAACCATCTGCTACAGGTAAATCAGAAGGGCCAATTATATCCCATGGGCCATTACCTGCTTTAATATCTTCTTCATCAAGAGGGGTACCTCCCTTCCATGGAGTTTTAGTCCCAGCCTTTCGTCCAGCATGAGCTAATTGAAATCCAGGAACACATCCCATTTGTTCTATAAAAGATGTTATAGGAATTAAAGCTTCAGCTTGTTCATCTGTCCATATACCTAAACATCTAGGAGTTATCCTTCCCCTTGCTTCTACTGCTGTTGCCTCTGCAAAAATTAAACCTGTTTTACCCCTAGCAAAAGTACTTAGATGTGCAAATTGCCAATCCGTAGCGACACCGTCATTTGCAGAATACATACATAATGGCGATACAACTATTCTATTAGGTATTGTTACACCGCGTATTTTAATTGGGCTAAAAAGTTTTGTATCTGCTTTCATAATGATCTCCTTAATTAAAAAAATTATTATAACTTTAATTTAAATAATTTAAAATAAAAAAAATTTATTAAATTTAATGTGCTTCATCCCAATTATTTCCTACTCCAGCCTCAACTTCTAAAGGCACTGTCATCTTAAAGGCAGGATTAGGTGCGTCAATCATTATAGATTTAACGATTGGAATTAATCTATCCACTTCAGTTTCTATACATTCAAATATCAATTCATCATGTACTTGCAGGATTAACTCAGCATTAATTTTATTAATTTTTAATATTTCAGGTATATTTTTCATAGACCTTTTAATTATATCAGCAGCAGCTCCCTGCAGTGGCGCATTAATTGCCTGTCTTTCTGCTCCTGCTCTTCTCATAGGATTTTTATCATTAATACTAGGGATATAACATCTTCTACCAAACACAGTTTCTACATATCCTTTTTTTCTTGCTAAATCTTGAGTATGTTCCATATATTTTTTTATTCCTGGGTACTGATAAAAATAAGAATCTATATATTCTTTAGCTTCTGTTCTAGAGATATTTAATTGTTTTGCTAAACCAAATGCACTCTGCCCATATATTATTCCAAAATTTATAGCTTTCGCATTTCTTCTCATCTCGTTGGTAACATCATCTGATTTAACACCAAAAACTTGAGAAGCAGTCAATTTATGTATATCAATACCATTTTTAAAAGCTTCTATTAGAGCATCAATCTTAGCAACTTCAGCTAATAGCCGTAATTCTATTTGAGAATAATCAAAAGCAATTAATTTCTTACCTTTTTGAGCTATAAAAGCTTTTCTTATTGCACGCCCATCTTCTGATTTAATTGGTATATTTTGTAAATTAGGATTGCTAGAAGAAAATCTTCCTGTCATAGCCCCTGTCATCTGAAAATGAGTGTGCACCCTATTAGTAGAAGAATTTATCTGCTCAACTAAAGCATCTGAATAAGTGCTCTTCAGTTTCTGCAAACCTCTCCAATTTAATATTAACTTACATATCTCATTTCCATCTTGGCCTAATTTTTCTAAAACTTCTGCTGAAGTAGAATAAAGACCAGATTTACCTTTCTTTCCTCCTTTTAAACCAAGCTTATTATATAAAATTTCTCCTAATTGTTTAGGAGAAGCTATATTAAAATTTTCTCCTGCTAGAAGAAATATAGCTTCTTGAATTGGAATCATTTTCTTTAAAAAAATTGAGCTTAAATTTTTAAGGTATGAAGGGTCAATTCCTACTCCATTTCTTTCCATATTAGAAATTACATATGGAAGAGGCCGTTCTATAGATTCATAAAGTGTAATCATTTTTTCATTAATTAATCTTTTATTTAAATATAGATATAAACGTAAAGTAATGTCTGCATCCTGTGCTCCATATACTAAAGCTTTATCTAGAGGTACATAATCAAAAGTCACTTGGTCTTTTCCCTTTCCAGTAACCTCAGAATAACTAATAGTTGTGATATTTAAGTGCACTTTAGCAAGTGCATCCATACCATGACCAATGTGTTTACCGGCGTCTAAAACAAAGGACATTAACATTGTATCATGAATAGGATAAATGCTAATATTTCCAGCATTTTGTAATATAGTCATGTCATATTTAATATTTTGTCCTATTTTTATAATACTAGGATCTTCTAATATAGGCTTTAAAATAGATAAGGCTTTTTTCATATCTATTTGTTTGATGTCTTTAGCTATTAACCCCCCTTCTTTAGATTTGTGCGCAAGAGGAATATAAACAGCATTCCCAGGCTCAAAAGATAAAGAAATACCAACCAACTTTGCCGAAACAGAATCAATTGAGGTGGTTTCAGTATCAACTGCTACTATTCCCTTTAAGTGGATTCCTTGGATCCAATTAATTAAATCTTTTTCTTCTGTAATAAGCTTATAATTAATATCTATATCTAATTTAGTATTTATTTTTTCTTTATCTTCGGGTAAGGCGACATAAGCACTTTTACTTTTTATAAAACCTTCTTCATTAGGAAGTCTACCAATGAGGCTATTAAACCCTTGTTCTAATAAAAAAGTTTTAAGTTTATCAAGATCAATATCTTGTCTTTTAAAACTTCTAAAATCTTCAATATCTTTGACATCCTCAGACAATGTAACTAATTGCATACTAATTCTTGCTAAATCAGCAAAATTTAATAAATTTTCTTTTCTTTTAGGTTGCTTAATTTCACGTGCTCTCATTAATAATGATTCTAAATCACCGTACTCATTTATTAATTCTGCTGCAGTTTTTATTCCTATACCTGGTACTCCAGGAATATTATCCGTGCTATCACCTGCTAAAGCTTGAACATCTATAACCCTATCAGGATAAACACCAAATTTTTTAAAAACTTCTTCTTTGCCGATAGTAATCATCTTCATTGGATCTATCATCTTGACATTATCGTTTACCAACTGCATGAGATCTTTATCAGATGAAATTATTTCAACCTCCCACCCTTCCCTATTAGCCTGACTTGCATAGGTAGCAATGATATCATCCGCTTCATATCCTGCTAATTCTATATATGGAATATTAAAAGCTTCAGTAGCATCTCTGATTAAAGAAAATTGTGGGATTAAATCTTCCGGCGCCTCGGATCGATTAGCTTTATATTCAGAATAAATTTCATTTCTAAAAGATTTAGAAGCCGTATCAAATATTACAGCTAAGGAATCCGTTTTTGTTTCTGCAATTAAACGCCATATCATATTACAATAACCCATTACAGCGTTTATTGGCATTCCATCTTTTCTAGTAAGTGGAGGCAATGCGTAATAAGCTCTAAAAATAAACCCTGACCCATCAATTAATGTCAGTGACCTTTTTGTATTAGTTTGTTTATCTTTAGCATCCATAAAATAATACCCTATTTTAATTTATTATCACCTAATTATATAACATTCTATAGTTCTTTATTAAAATTAACTTGCTAAACAAAACTAAATATTGCTATCAGCAGAGAATGTTATTTAATAATAAAATTTCAACAAAATTTTCTGTAGTTTATTTTTCTATATTTATGGTTATTGGAATTAATGCACCTTTTTTCCCACTTTGGCTATCATCAAAGGGTTTTGAGGAACGCTATATTGCCTTTATATTATCTACTGCTGTGTTAACCAAACTTATCGCTAATCCTTTTTTTGCTGGTTTAGGTGATAAATACGGTAATAGAAAAATACCCATGCTTTATCTTTCATTTTTAGCCACCTTAATACTAATCTCCTTAAACTTTTTTACCTCTCTTTATTTTTTAGCTTTTATAGCTATATTAAGCTGGGCATTATTTGCTCCATTGATGCCCTTAACAGAAAGCATAACAACTACTGCCATAAAAAAATATAAATTTGATTACGGAAAAACTAGATTATGGGGTTCAGTTTCTTTTATAATTGTTGCTTTTTTTGGAGGGTTAATTATAGAAGAATTTGGATTAAATTATGTTCCAGTTTTAATGTCCTTTGGAGCATTATTAGTATTTATTTCTATATGTTTTATGCCTACTATTAAATCTTTACCAGCTAGACACAGAATAAGTACATTTTCTTTATTAAGTAATAGAAACTTCTTTCCTTTTTTACTTGCTTGTGGCGCTATTCAAAGTAGTCATGGCCTATACTATGGTTTTGCAACGATCTATTGGAAAAGTATTGGTCTATCTGAAACTATAATTGGTTCATTATGGGCAGAAGGTGTAATTTTTGAAATTATTCTTTTATCCTATTTCTATAAATTTAAAAATTATACATCATCAAAAAATTACCTAATTTTAGCAGGGGTGATAGCAAGTGTTAGATGGGCTTTAATGGTATATGCTGATAATATTTTTTTCCTTGCACTAATACAAATTCTCCATGCTTTTACATTTGGCCTTACCCATTTGGCAGCAATATATTTTATATCTGAAGTTATGCCTGCTAGAGCGCAAGCTAAAAGCCAAGCTTTATATTCTGCAATATCTATGGGGGCTTGTTTAGCAATATCAATTGCTATTTCTGGAGATATTTATAATGCATATTATGAAAAGTCTTTTTTCTTTTCTTCTATAATTGCATTTATAGGCGTCATAATATCTTTACTTTTTATTAAAACTAGGAAAATTTAGTAAATATATTTCCACAATAAGGACAACTGATTGACTTTTCTTTTTCTCCCATACTTAAGTATACTTTAGGATGACCATCTCCGTCTTCTCCTCCTGCACAAAATACTTTTTCAATTTTTACCGCTTTCTTCGTATTTTTTTTTTTATTTGTTTCCATAATAAAAAACCTTCTATTTATTATATATTGAATTAACTGTATGAAAATGTTACCGACACTTATGTCAAATAACTATAAACTATAAAAGAATAAAATACATGACTAATATTAATCAAAATTTTGCTATCGAAATATCAGATTTAAAAAAAATTTATAATTATAAAAAACCTAATGCATTTGAAGCTCTTAAAGGCATTAATTTAAACATTCCTAAAAAATCTATATTTGGTCTATTAGGTCCTAATGGAGCTGGCAAATCCACTTTAATAAATATTATTGCTGGACTTGTCTTAAAGACTAAGGGAAATGTTAAAGTTTGGGGTAATGATATAGATATTAATGAAAGAAATGCGAAATTAGCTATAGGCGTGGTTCCACAAGAACTTATTTTAGACCCTTTTTTTACTCCTAGAGAAACTCTAGAGTACCAAAGTGGTTATTATGGAGTGCCTAAAAGTGAAAACTGTGTTGCAGAAATATTAGAGACAGTGGGATTAACAGATAAAGCAGACGCTTATGCCAGAAGTCTTTCCGGTGGAATGCGAAGAAGATTAATGATAGGCAAAGCTATGGTCCACAGACCTCCTATTTTAATTTTAGATGAACCTACAGCAGGAGTAGATGTTGCTCTTAGACAGTCTTTATGGAAGGAAGTGAAAAAGCTTAATGAAGCCGGAGTTACTATTATTTTAACTACGCATTATTTAGAAGAAGCAGAAGCAATGTGTGATAGTTTAGCAATAGTAAATAAAGGAAAAATTGTTGCTGAAGGGCAAACATCTGTAATGTTAAATAAACTTGATAAAAAAGAGTTAATAATATTATTAGAAAATGATAATGCAGATAAAATTAAATTAAAAGGCATAAATATAACTATAATGAATAAAAACTTATTAAAAATATCTTTTAAACCTAGTGAAATTAATGAAGGTGAGATCATAGAAAAAATATATAATAGTGGAGCAAAAATTAAAACTATAAATTCAAAAGAACCAGATCTAGAAGAACTATTTTTAGAATTAACAAATGATATCTAACTTTATATTTATAATATCAAGCGTGCTATTAAATGCTTTAGCACAAATTTTATTAAAAGCTGGCATGAAACAATTTGGCAACATTGACCTTAAAAATAATATTATTAATACCAGTATTTCTATAGCTTTAAACCCATATATAATTACAGGGTTTATTTCATATGGCATATCCATACTATTATGGTTGTGGGTGCTTTCTAAAGTAGACGTAAGCTTAGCTTACCCCTTTCAAGCTTTAGGTTATATTGTTGTTACAATTTTAGCATGGCTAATTTTTCAAGAAAATATAAGTTTTACAAGAATTATGGCTCTAATATTTATTTCAATTGGATTAATTATTTTAGCATTTTCTGCGAGAATCCATTAATTATGTCTCGATGGGTTTTAATTGGAGGAGCAGGTTTAACCGGACTTAAAATCGCTGAAAAATTAATAGCAATTAACATACCTAAA